>Ga0325405_1000389_pt1 | contig 42158 bp, 14 predicted proteins | sample PopdelMetagenome_21_FD_205663 | JGI IMG/M metagenome (GOLD analysis project Ga0325405, IMG submission 205663) | Populus deltoides microbial communities from Bellville, Georgia, United States - Xylem-Control-R2 | ecosystem: Host-associated > Plants > Phyllosphere > Stem > Wood/Secondary xylem... | reverse complement strand
TTCAATTACATTCCACGTATACTTCCAAATTCTACATAAAACGCTGATAAGAAAATCACCAAACATTCCAAAAACAACAAAATCGCAAATTCTCAAAATTTATGCATTTCATCCAACAATTTATCTAAAGAGATAGAACCTAATCAAAGCATTTCATTCATCCATTAGAAATATTCAAAATCTGATGACTAACATCCCTAATTTTTCGTTTGCAAAATCAAGAAAAAAGACTTAAGAAAACAAATGAACTAAAAGCCAAATTTTTGACCTGTTCCATGGCGGTTTGGGCGGCCTTCATGAGCTTGGTAGCGAGGCCAAGCTTACGATGAGTACGGAGGACAGCGAGAGAAGTGATATGACCGTGACATTCGGTAGATTCTTCTTCCATCTTAGCCAACACGTAGCCAACAATTCGGCCGTTGTAATCTTCGGCGACATAAAGGAGATGCGGCCAAGAGAGGATGTGGTAGAAGTAATATTTCATCTGGTAGTTTTCGGGCAAGCATAGCAAGTTGCATGCTTGCATCGCCAACAAGTCGTCCATCGTCGCCTTCCTTACGCAAACCATGTTGGAGATTTTGATGCAGAGGTTAGGGTTTTTTTTTTTTGTGTGTGTGATTTTGCCTGCAGGTCTCGTTTCAGTGCCGAGGAGAGAGACTTGAGTGTATGGATTGGATGCTTAAATCATAAATAGATGCTTTGGTTAATTATTTGGTTTTGGGTTTCATCTCAAAATGTGATTTGGGCTTTGGGCTTTGAGCTTCTTTCAATTTATTTATCGACCAGTCCATTGAATAATCCCAACAGTAGTTGTTAAAATAAATTTAAATTCAATTGATAATCGAACAAATTAAATTTATTATACTAATTTAAAATATCATAAAAATAAAATAAAATAAATTATTTATTTATTTTATCCTTAATTTAAAAATAATTTTGGTTACAAAAATTATTAATTTTGTTTTTACAAAGACCCGTAAAATGACATAAAATTTTATTTGTTAAATCGTTCAAAATATTTTCACTCGAAATGTTGAGAAAAAAGAAGAAGAAATATTCCAATTAAAATTCTTAAATATCTAACTTAGCAGCTACGAAAATGGAACAGGGGCCGGGTTCACCATTCATTAGCTGGGACGCCAAGGGAAGGGTGAGGTGAACCACGCCAATGGGCTCCATTTAACAACTTGGCTTTAGCCAATGGAACTGGTAAACCAAGGCAGTAATTGATCAAATCACTAGAACAAAAAGCGAAGGAAGAATCAAAACAGTGCCTGGGCAAGCCATGCCATGACACGAATCAAAACAGCTTTATATTAATTCTTATTAAACTATATTATAAGTAACATCTTTTATATTTGTTTTTACGATTGGTTTAATCGGTTTTAAAAGTTTTAAACCGAAAGTGAATTAGATTGATTTTTTTTGGTTTTTTAATTGTTTTTTTTCTGTTTTTTTATTCACTTCTAAATTTTACACATTTTTTTTTATAAATTGAATTCCATTTATAATTAAAATCAATAAAAATTAATTTAACCATTTGAATTAAATTAATTCAATGTTAACATGCATGGTTACGAATAGCCTGTTAGTTTCTTCTAATTATAAAAGCACCTTAGATCATTCATTTAGTCTCATGACGGATGAAATGAGAATGCTGGAGGGATATGGGTGTTATCGGAAATTTTTCAGTTGATATTATTGATTTTATGGCTCAATACTGTACTATTAAGATTACTTCTGCAAATCAATCTTGGAATTTCTCAGCGGTGTAATATGCTTCTCTCATTCCTAGTCTGAGAATGATTCTGTGCATGGGAGTGCCTGGTCTCGCTGAAGCCTACGCTAACAGGACCTTGGCTGTTGATCGGGGACCTTAATGAGATCATCATTCCGTCAGAATCCAGAGGGGGTAAATTCTTGATCAACAGGGCTGCTAGATTTCAAGAGGTTATTAGGGAGTGGTGCTTGTTGGATTTGGGTTTGCAGGGTCTAGATAGAGCACTCAATGACTGTGACTGGCGGATTCAATTCCCTGAGGCTTTTGTAGAACATCTTTGTCGCCTTCACTTTGACCACAATCCCATATTTCTCTGTGACAGACCTTTCAGGTTCGAAGCTGCCTGGACTTCTCATGAAGGTTATCTCTCGATCGGTGGTTCAGGATGCTTGGGTTAGAAGTGATATACCATAATGTCTTTAGGGGTTTAGAAGCAGTGAGGGAGGATTCTATTAGTTTCAACGAAAAAGACTTTGGAAATATTTTCCAGAGGAAAAGACGTTTGGAGCAGCGGTTGTGTGGTTTTCAGAATTGCCTAGACAGTAACCCTTCTGATGCGTCAGCCTCCTTTGAACGGAAATTGCAGAAAGAATATAATGATGTGCTTCGTCAAGAAGAACTGCTTCGGTACCAAAAGTCTCGAGGAAACTGGGTCAAGCATGGGGATCGAAATTAATAACAGGTGCTTTCATACTTTAACGGCAGTTCAGAGGAAGATGAATCGCATTCGTGGCCTTTTTCTAGATAGCGGGGAGTGGTGTACTGACGATAAGCTTCTTCAGGAGGAGGCGCTGAAATATTATAAGACTCTGTTTTCTTCCAGTGCTGCTGATCGGGTTCCTCGAGACTTGGGAATAGATAGTTTTCCTAAACTTTCAATGGAAGGTAATCAGGATCTCACTAGGGAGGTGACGAAAAGGAAAGTTTACGAGGCTCTTTAGCATGAATAGCAAAACAAATTTAAATAAATTATAAAATTTAATTTTTAATTAATTCAGTGTTTAAAAATAAAATTAAAAAATATTTAATTAAAAAAATAATATAAAAAATCACTTGACTCAATTCAAGTTAACCAATCAAACTCGTGACCCGACTTATAAGATGGAGATGACTTTATAAAAAGCAAACTGAAACAAATTATAAAATTTAATTTTCAATTCAACTAATGTTAAAGGATGTATTTGAGAAAAATAATAATATAAAAAATAAAAAAAATCAAGTCAACTTGTTAAACATGTGGTTCAGATCATGAGATTTAGATAATTCCATATAAAATAAATTAAAAAAATTATAAACTTCAATCCCTAATAAGCATAATATTGAATAATGTAATTGAATTTTAAAAAAATATATTAAAAAAAACACCATATGAGAGAAATAGAATATTATTCTAATGAATAGTATTTTGTGAGGAGAGGTACAATAAAACTTTCTTCTCTCTTAGTTTTTCATTAATTATATCACTGGTTTGAGTCGGATTAAGATTTTTTTATATAAAAAAATATCTTGGTATTGCTAATGTTTTTTCAAGTAGAAAAAATCTTTTAATCCATGCAAGGATTGTTTAAATGTGATCTAGTTAACTTGGCTGATCTAAAGACAACCAAACGACTGATAAAAAATTTGGAATGCCTGGTTATAAAACTATGATAACCTCATAAAAAGCAAATCAAAACAAATTGAAAAGTCTATTTTTCAATAAATCCAATATTGAAGGATGAAATTGAAAAAAAAAAGAAAAAAATGACTCGAGGCAACTGTCTTAAAGAAATCAAATTGAAATAAATTATAAATTCAAATTCTTAATTAACCCAGTTTTAAAAAATAAAATTGAAAAAAAAATGATTAAAAAAGATACAAAAAACGACATAAATCAACTCGAGTTAAGATGTCAAACTCGCAACCCGAATTATAAAACGGGGATAATCTCATAAAAAAACAAACCAAAACAAATCATAAAGTCTAATTTCCGATCAACATAATATTGAATGATTAAATTGAGAGAAAAAAATCAATGAAAAAAAGGAAAAAAACTCGAATCAGCTCGTTAAACTCACGGTTTGAGTCATGAGACTGAGATAATCTCATAAAAAGTAAATTAAAAAAAATTATAAAGCATAATCCCCAATAAACCAAATGTTTAAAGATAAAATTAAAATTGAAAAACCTATTAACGAAGGACACACAAAATGATTTAAGTCAAATCATCAATCTTGTGATTCGAGTCATGAAATGATGATAATTTTATAAAAAAAATCAAAATAAATTATGAAACCTAATTTTTAATCATTAAAATATTGAAGGATGAATTAAAAAAATTAAAAAAAAACCTTGAGTTAATTGAATTAACCCATTAAACTTGTAATTCGAGTAATAAAATTTAACTTCATAAAAAAATAAATTAAAAATATTATAAAGTTTAATTCTTAAGAAACCATCTTGTTTTTTAAGGATAAAATTGTATTTAAAAAAAAATATAAATTATATAAAAAAAAAAAGTTAAGGAAAGAAAAAAAAATATTATTCCATTTTTTGTTAATAAAAGCTTCAATTTCTTTTTTCTCTTTTTTCCCATTTTACGTTTCTGGTATGTGCTGTGCTGGGCTGGGCTAGCAGAACAGGTATGAAATTAAATTTCCTGTCGTGACCAGTGAAGAGTGAACCCCCCTCCAGACCCCATTTTGATTCTCTAAAAAAGGCAAATTATATTTCTTGTCCTTTTAGATTTATGAACGTTACACTTCTACCTATATATAGTTTAGAACTTCACAAAACTACTTTTATATTTCTTAAAAAGTTTCAATTTGTCCTTTATTATTAAAATAGCTAACGGGACTTGATTTTTTCTCATATTTTAATTTTATTTTTTAATAATTTCTTTCTTATTTTTACTCTCAAATTGCTATAGATGTCAATACATCGTAAGAAAGCTTAAGTTTCTAAAAAGAAACTAAAAAAAAAAGAAGTAGAATATTTAATTATAGGGATAACATGAGATTGTTTTGGAAATTACAAGGATAAAATTGGAGAAAATATTAACTTATAGGGGCCAAATCAAATATTTGATTAATCTATATCGTCAAACGCGAAGTTTACCATTGTTAAAAAGATTACCACATTTTTCGGGCTATCAGACTTCCCTTCCTCCCCTCTCCAACAACGAAAGTCCAACGCGCAAGGTTTCAACCCTAACCCACCCTCTCTCTCTCTCTCTCGCTCCAATGGCAGCGGAGCAAGATGACACCGTATTCGACCAAGATCTCGAGGTTGACGACGAAGATGAAGATGATCAATCTTCTCAATCTCAAAACGACGATCTTGAAGACGACCTTGAAATCGAAAACGATGACACCTTGCCCGAAAACGATGACGTCTTATCCGAAGAATTACTCGAAGACGATGATACCTCCACTTCCGCCGCCGTCCCCACTGCCATCCCCGCCGTCACCATCGCTTCCATCCCTGCTGTCACAACCACCACCACAGCAGTGGCCTCTGATTCCACACCCGATGTATTGAAACGACAACGCGTTCCCCCTGACACGACAATCATCCCCTCTCAAGACTCGAAGAAACCGCAATTCGACGACACCAGGCGGTTATTTCAACGATTATGGACCGATGAAGATGAAATTGAACTACTTCAAGGGTTCTTAGATTACACAACGACAAAAGGTACTGTTAATAATCACCATAACGACACCGCTTTATTCTATGATCAAATCAAGTCGAAACTCCAGCTCGATTTTAACAAGAACCAGCTTGTTGAGAAACTACGTCGTTTAAAGAAGAAGTATCGTAATGTTCTGAATAAGATAAATTCTGGCAAAGATTTTTGCTTTAAATCCCCACATGATCAGGCTACTTTTGAGATTTCGAGGAAGATCTGGAGTTCTACGGGAAAAATCGCGGGTTTTGGTAATGAAGATGGGCACAATTTGGATGATGATGATGGAGGAAACCCTAACCCTAACTTCAATAACCATAATGTGATGATGGATGCTGATGTTGCTGTTAAAATTGAGGATCAAAGGTCTACTCCTAGATCAAGAAAACGGTCGCGGTCGAGACCAGTTGTTGGTGTTAGAACGGAGGAGAAGCGTGTGTTGATGAATGATGGGTTCGTGGGGAATGAGACTAATATTAATGGGGGTGGGAGTGGGAACGGGAATTTGTCGAGTGTGATCGAGGAGACAATGAGGAGTTGTTTGTCGCCTTTGTTTAAGGAGTTGTTGAGCAATATGGCGGGAGCAGGGATGGGTGGTGTTGGTAGAGGCGTTGGGGGATTGGCAATGAATGCGATGCCATTGAGTTTTGGAGTAGGGGATGTAATGATGATGGATGAGAAGTGGAGGAAGCAACATATATTGGAGTTGGAGGTTTATTCCAAGCGGCTGGAGTTGGTGCAGGATCAGATTAGAGCACAATTGGATGAGTTGCGGTCTATGGGTGTTTAGTTTGTTGATGATGGTACTGTAGGAATCAAGGAGATTTTTCCTTTGGTTATTGATTTAGTGTAGGGGAAGTCGCTTTTTTTCTTTTCGGGTTTTTCTGGGGATTCCTTTATCGCTAGTCTTTTTTAACTTTGATAAGATAGTCAATGAATAATGATTTTCTAATTTGTTTAGTGGTTCATAGTTTGTTCTTCTGTAGATATGGTTTGATGCATAGATTGGAATGACTTTTTAGAATAAAAGATACAGGTTTTATTTCACCGTCAGCATTCATTTTGTTCCGAGTTTTTGTTGTGGTTTTCTTCGTGACATTGTTTTTAGAATCCCATTTTGTGACAAAATATACCTCTTGCCTGTATCTCTATTAAGCTTAAGATGAAACTGTAGGAATCAAGGTTGTCTCTTTTTGGCCAGTATCTTTTGATCTTTTCTTATATTCAAGGGAATTAATAGAAGCGTAAGACAGTGTTAGGAAAAAAAAAAAGAAAAAAGAGGAGGTACCTCCCATGAGTTGAAACTGTATCTCTATTAAGCTTCACTGTTGTGCTTGAATGGAAAATGGCAGCATCCATGGTTCATTTCATATTGTGGAGTTCCTTTCCCTTGTCTCCATCAGCTGGAATTCTCTTAATTTGCTTCCAAAAGGCCTATCAGTGATGGTGCTGGAATTTGTCTTAATTTCACTGCTATTGCAAGTGGCAATGGCTTACATGATTGTTGGGTCACTCAAAGAATTGGATATTGCTGCTAGATTGTGATCAAATTGCTTGAACCTGTTTTGAAATTCCGTGATTTGAGCCAGCCCACTAATCTTGTGCTCGCAGTTGGATTGTTGAGGATGTCTTTGTGGATTTAAGTTGTGATTGGAGCTTTGAATATCTACTTTCCTCCTTTGATCATTATATCACTGTTGTTAAGCTTGGCTTGGACTGTAGAAGTTATGAGGAATATCTATGATTAGACAGTTCGTTTGGTAATTGCTCTGTATTATCTTCAAGGAAGCAATCTAGTGCTCAATTTTGCTCCAAAAGTGCTTGAACTTGAAATCTCGGAAGTGCTTGTTTAGGGTCAATTGTGCCTGCCATTTAAGCTATGAGAATCCTCACTCGGGGTTTGAAGAATTTGTTAGAGGGAGAGGATGAATTCATGTTTTCTTGTGCACATTACTGTCTTGGTGTTATGGATTCTATCTCCAGATACGGCAATGGCTGAGCCTTTGTACAGGTAATCTCTCTAAAACCGACCCCATAGATTTTACTTATCCTTTGCAGTGTTTTATGGAAGAAACATTTTTACATCGAATTTCTCTTTCTCTTTCTCTATTTATATTTATTGAAAAATAAATCTTAAAAAATAACTAATAATACACCACTAGTTATTTTCTAGGCACAGTAACTATTCTATAACAATTAGATTATCTGATAAAAACCATTAACTATCCTGAAAACAGGATAAGTTCGGGCCGCCGCCGGTCCTTGACCGTGACCTTATAAAAATATGTTTTCATCATAATACGAAGCCCATAGCAAGAATTATAGAAAATATATAGAGTCCGTTTGGGATTTTTTTATTTTTTTAAATAGATGGATATGATTTTATATATATATATATAAATGATATAAGAAATCAACGAAGTCCTTTTCGCAGTTATGAGAATTATTGTCAGAGATTATTATTATATAATGTTAATCTAATCACCTAAACCCCATTGTAAGGTGGTTCAATTTTAATCATTCGACAGTTTATAAATTTTATCGTAACAATATTTTAAACCATAGTATATATAACTCATGTATTATGATGGTAAGTACATTTTTTTTATGTGATGACTCACGCCAATTAGCGTAATTAACTTTATCAGTGTTAATGCAAAGTGAATTTACTTAAATTTCAAGGCAATTAACACCTGACTTTCATAAATTTATTTATAACTTTAGTTGTTAGTTTTTTCTTTTGTCCAAATCTCACTGCAATATCAACAAACTTCTTTTGTTTCGCATAATGCAGCCGTCCATCGTAAAAAGATAGATGTTTTTAATTTTTTTTTGTCTTTTCTTTTTAATTATTAATTTTTTTTGATTTAGTTTGTTAGTATTAAATTTATTTCTATTTAGTTATTACATTTTCATGACACGAATTTTAAATTTAACGGGTTAATCCAGTTGATTCAAATTTTTTTAATTAACTTTTTTCTTTTAATCTCATCTTTTAATATTAATTTGATTAAGAATTAAACTTTATGATTTGTTTTGTTTACTTTTCATTGGATTATCGTGATCTCATGAGGGAATTTTATTATACCCCTTCTCACACTATTTATTGGAATAATGCTTTGCTTTGTTTTTTTTCTTAGTTTTTCCCTTTTCAATTAATTTTTTTGTTTAATATTAAATTTTTTTCTATCTAGTTATTATATTTTCATGACACGGCCATACAGTCAAATCTATTTAAACCAGGGTCATACAAGTTTAATATTATTATTTTTATTATAATAAATATTACTAATATAATAATTAATAAATTTGAAAAATATATTATTAGTTATAGTTTTTTTTTTACCTTTTCTTTTTAATTAATCTTTTTTTTGTTTGATTTAGTTTGTTAATATTAAAAAAAATTATATTTAGTTATCACATTCTCAGGACACGGATCTCAGGTTTGACGGGTTAACCCAGTTGATTCATATTGTTTTTTTTCTTAATTACTTTTTTTTCTTCCAATTTCAACTTTTGATATCGATTTGATTGATAATTTAATTTTATAATGTATTTTATTTATTTTTTTATTAGATTATTGTGATCTCATAAGAGGATTTTATTGTACTCCTCCTCTCAATGCACTATTAATTGGAATAGTGCTTTGCTTTGTTTTTTTCTTTTTAATTGATCTGTTTTTTAATTTTATTTTTTAATATTATTTTTTATATTTAATTATCATGCTTTAATGACACGACTTTGTAGCTAGACCCATATCCAAGGCTCTTGAGTGTGGTGTTGCAACCAGAGCCAAGGCTCTTGGGTCTAATGTTATAGCCAAACCCACTTAAATTTGGGTTATGTAAGATTATTATTATTATTGTTATTATTTTATTATCATTAAATTTTTTAAAAAATATTATTACCATCCAAGAAAAATAATAAATTTGATTTGAATGAATTTAAAACTATAAGAATTTCGGTCATGTAAGGTTATTATTATTATAAATATTTTTATTTTTATTATTATTAGAGGAACCAAACCCAAAAAACTTGGGTCTAGCTGGGGTATTATATCCAAGTTTATAATTATTAGTATTATTTTTATTGTTATTATTATTGTTATCATTATCATTAATAATTTTTTTAAAAAATATTATTATTATTAAAAAAACCATAAATTTTAATTTAATGGATAAAAAACTATAAGAACTTGAATCAAACAAGTTTATTATTATTATTATTATTAAAAATATTATATTTTATTATAAATATTAGTATTAGATCAGGTAGTGAAGTAAGACTATCTAGTTTTACAGATAAACTTAATGCTTATAGATATTAATATTTTTTATAATTTTTTTTAATGTAAAATAAATTAGGTTGCCGCCCAGCGGCCACTCCTACTAGAATAAGATAAAAGAAATATCAAGAGCGGCAAAGTGACAAAAAGAAAAGAAAATAAGTGAATAAAAAAGGGATAATTATTTAGCCAACAGAATGAAGTTTCAAGTTTCAATTGCTGAATAACTACGCATTTGAGGAAAAACTACGCTTTTTTGGGCTAGAAGAAACTCCATTTCTTCCGCGGCGGGCCATCCTCATCTTTTAAAGTATTTTTTTTTAAAAATATATTAAAATAATATTTATTTATTTTTCATATTAAAATATTAAAACAATTAGAAAATTAATTTAAAATAAAAAAATCAAAATTGTTTTTTTAAAACACCTTGCCTCTTCATTTCCTTTTGGGAATTTGATCTAGCGGATAGATTATCAAACAAATCGGCAATTTATTTACTGAACAAGGAGGAGGAGGAGGAGGAGGGAATCAACGAACTTTGATTTTTTTTTTTAATCTTGCTTTACTGATGTAAAAATGCTGAGAACTAGTTGTCTCGTCCCTTCATTTTTTTTTTAAATTTGATTTCTCAATGCTCTAAATATTCTAATTACTTCAAAATTTGAATTTTATTTGCAGACTGATTCAACAAAAAGAAGAAATAAAGATGGCTGTTGTAGAAGCTATTACCTCTGCTATTCTTCAGCCTTTGTTCGAAAAGTTGGCTTCTGCTAGTTTTCTTAAGTTTGCTAGCAAAAAGGAAAAGGAAATTGACAGTGAACTTAAGAAATGGGAATTAAGGTTGTTGGAGATTCGCGCGGTTCTGACTGATGCCGAAGAGAAACAAATAACTAACCAGGCCGTCAAATTATGGCTTAACAATCTCCGAGATTTGGCATATGATGTCCAGGATGTCTTGGAAGAGTTTGAAAATGAATCCTGGTCTCAAACTTACAGCTACAAGAGGAGGAAGAGTAAATTAGGCAAGAATCTGGTCCCAACTTGTTTTTCTGCTGGTATTGGCAAGATGGGGTGGTCCAAGCTAGAGGGGATCACTTCGAGATTGCAAGAGATTGTTGCAGAAAAGGATCTCTTGGACTTGAGCGAGTGGAGTTTGAGTAGATTCAATGAAAGACTGTCCACAACGTCGTTGATGGAAGAAAAACCACGTGTCTATGGGAGGGGAAAGGATAAGGAGGTTCTGGTTGAATTGTTGATGAGAGGTGGTGAAGCAGCAAATGGGTCGCCGTTCTCTGTGATTTCAATTATTGGTTTTGGAGGTGTCGGCAAAACAACTCTTGCGCAGCTAGTGTATAATGACGAGAGTGTGGAGTTTGATTATAAAGCATGGGTTTGTGTTTCTGATGATTTTGATGTGCTTAGGATAACCAAAACAATTTTAAGTTTTGATAGTTCTGCTGCGGGATGTGATTTAAATTTGCTTCAAGTGCAGCTGAAGGAGAAGCTGTCTGGCAAGAAGTTTTTGATTGTTTTAGATGATGTTTGGAGTGAGAACTACGAGGAATGGACTGCTCTTTGTAGCCCATTTGCCAGCGGGGCACGAGGAAGCAAAGTTATTATCACCACTCGTAACGAAGGAGTCTCATTACTGACGGGTTCAATTTATGCTTATGCACTGAAGGAGCTGTCGGATGATGATTGTCTGTTGCTATTTGCCAAACATGCTTTAGATGCAAGTAATTTTGATGATTATCCAGATTTGAAAGAAATAGGCGAAGAGATAGTTAAAAGGTGCAGGGGATTACCTTTGGCAGCAAAGACGCTTGGAGGCCTACTGCGTGGTAAACGGAATTCTAAAGAGTGGAAGGCTGTATTGAATAGCAAAATGTGGGATTTACCAGAAGAGAATAGTGGGATCCTTCCAGCTCTGAGATTGAGCTACCATCACCTTCCTTCGCATTTAAAGCAGTGCTTTGCATATTGCGCAATTTTTCCAAAGGACTACGAATTTGACAAGAATGAATTGGTTTCGTTGTGGATGGCAGAGGGTTTTCTGCAGCAACCAAAGGAAAAGAAACAGATGAAAGACATAGGCAAGGAATACTTTCATGATTTATTATCAAGATCCTTCTTTCAGCAGTCCAGTGCCAACAATGTCCGGTATGTTATGCATGACCTAATAAGTGAACTAGCTCAGTTTGTTAGCGGAGAAGTATGCTTTCATTTGGGTGATAAGCTTGAGGATTCACCATCGCATGCAAAGGTTCGCCATTCATCATTCACTCGTCACCGTTATGACATCTCCCAAAGGTTTGAAGTCTTTTATGAGATGAAGAGTTTACGAACTTTCTTACCATTGCCAATTTTTTCACCACCACATAACCACTTGACCAGTAAGGTGTTGCATGACTTGGTTCCAAACTTAAAACGTTTGGCTGTGCTATCTCTAGCTGGTTATTGTTTAGTAGAGCTGCCAAGTTCTATTTGTGCATTAAAGCATTTACGGTACCTTAACTTGTCTTGTACTGAAATTGAAGTGTTACCTGAATCACTATGTGAAGTATTTCGGCTGCAGACGCTGGGATTGAGGGGTTGCAAGAAACTTATTAAGTTACCTATAGGCATTGACAATCTAATTGACTTGCAGTACCTTGACATTAGCGGGACAGATAGTTTGCAAGAGATGCCACCTCAGATAGGTAATTTGACAAACCTCCATACCTTGCCAAAGTTTATCATGGGAAAAGGGCTTGGGATAAGAGAGTTGATGAAACTTTCCCATCTTCAAGGACAACTTAATATCACAGGGCTACATAATGTGGTGGATGTTCAAGACACGGAGCTTGCCATTCTAAAGGAGAAGAGGGGCCTTAGTGAATTATCCTTGGAATGGATTCATAATGTCAATGGTTTTCAAAGTGAAGCAATGGAATTGCAGCTCCTCAACCTTCTAGAACCTCATCAAACTCTACAAAAGCTTTCAATTATGTCATATGGTGGCACAACATTCCCATCATGGTTAGGGGATCACTCATTCACTAATATGGTGTGCCTACAACTTCGTGGATGCCATAAAGTCACATCATTACCATCACTAGGACAACTACCTTTACTTAGAGATTTGAGCATAAAAGGCATGGATAAGGTAACGACAGTTGGTGCTGAGTTTTTGGGGGTTGGTTCTTCTGTCAAGGCTTTTCCATCTCTGGAGGGTCTAATAATTGAGGATATGTTGAATTGGAAGCAATGGTCCTGGTCTAATGGATTCAACCAAGAGGAAGTTGGAGAATTTCCTTATCTACGCGAGCTTACAATAATAAATTGTCCCATGTTGGCTGGGAAGTTGCCAAGTCACCTTCCATCCGTGAAAAAACTTTCTATTTGCAATTGCCCGCAGTTAGTAGCCTTACCTGAAATACTTCCATGTCTTTGTGAATTGATTGTTGAAGGGTGTAACGAGGCAATTCTAAACCATATGTCTTTGCCCTCCCTTACTACTTTAAAAGTTGGGAGCATCACTGGCCTTGATTGTTTACATAGTGGTTTTTTACAAGCCTTGGTGGCACTTCAAGATCTGGAAATTGAAAACTGCAATGATTTGATGTACCTGTGGCAAGATGGAACTGATTTACATGAACTTGCAAGTATGAAGCATTTAGAGATCAAGAAGTTCGAGCAGCTTGTGTCATTAGCTGAGCTTGAGAAATTTGGTGACCTGGAACAGCTGCCAAGTGGGTTGCAGTTCCTTGGTTCACTCAGAAATTTGAAAGTTGATCATTGCCCAAAACTAGTGTCCTTTCCAGGAGGTTTGCCATACACTCTCCAACGTCTTGAGATTTCACGGTGTGATTCGCTGAAGTCATTGCCTGATGGGATGGTGATAACGATGAATGGCTGTAAGAGCAGCCAGTGCCTTCTTGAAGAGTTGCTAATTAGTTGGTGTCCATCTCTCAAGTCCATTCCAAGAGGAATGTTGCCCATTACACTGAAGTCATTGGCAATTTCATGGTGCAAAAATCTCGAGTATCTACATGGGGGAATTGTGTATGATGGCGGTGATAGAAGGGAGTTGTCTCGTCTTGAGCATTTGACCATAGAAGGTCTACCTCTCTTGCCCTTCCCAGCTTTTGAATTTCCTGGGTCTCTTAAGACGCTTGAAATTGGCTATTGCACAACGCAGTCACTAGAGTCCTTATGTGACCTATCCCATCTCACTGAGCTGGAAATAAGTGGGTGTTCTATGTTAGAATCATTCCCAGAAATGGGATTGATCACTCCAAATCTTATTTCTTTAAGCATATGGAAATGTGAGAATTTGAGGTCTCTACCCGATCATATGGACTGCCTAGTTTCTCTTCAAGAGTTGAGTGTATATCATTGTCACAGTCTTGTTTCTTTTTCAAAAGGGGGTTTGCCTCCAAACTTAATTGAATTAGAGATCCATTATTGTGAGAATGTCACAGAGTCAATGTTAGACTGGGGACTCTACACACTCATCTTTCTTAAACGACTTGTAATTGAATGCACAAGTCCTTGTACAAATATGGTTTCCTTTCCCGATGATGAGGGTCAACTTCTTCCCACTTCACTAACCTCTCTTTACATCTTAAGTCTCAAGGGTCTGAAGTCCATATCAAAGGGCCTCAAACGTCTCATGTCTCTTGAAATTTTAATGATTTCAGACTGCCCTAAACTCTGTTTCTTGCCTAAGAAAGGCTTCCCTGCTACGCTTGGGTCCCTACATATTGAATTTTGCCCCCTTCTGAAAAAACAATGCTCAAGAAAGAATGGACGGTATTGGTCCATGATTGCCTTCATTCCCTATGTAATACTGGATGTTCGTTTTCTATAAATGAAGTCCGGATAGAATTTTGCAATCCAGTAACCAGGATGGTGGTAGAACCTGCAGATTGTTACTAGTTTCTGCTGATTGAAAGTGAACAAGAGAATCAGGTACCATTCTTCTTTCTCTGACTTCAAAGTTGGCCAAGTGGTTTGCGCAATTGTTGTCTTGTCAAAGTCAACCTCTTACATGCTCATACACCACATTTCATTTCTTATGGCATCTCACAATCTGTAGTGGTGAAATAACTAACTAAAATCATGCTATTCATCAAGGCAATCAAGCCAAACAAGCGGTTTAAGATAACACATATTCTGTATCTCCATATAGATTGTTAATTTATCCCTCAACAAATATTCATCAAGAAGCCAATCAACCACCATGTGCAACCCATGTTCTCTTCATCATTTGCATATAATTGTAGTGTTCTCTGTCAGATGATAAATAATGTGTCAAATGCTCTCTAATAAGAGTGAGTATGATAATTTGATCCCCTATGCCTACCCTATCTATAATAATCCCCTATGCCTACCCTATCTATAATAAGCAAATACCTAGCGCCAGGTACTTCTGAAGCTCTTTGCTAGACTTTCTTCTCTTATGCAATTTCAAGTTAGTGTCTATTTTATCAAGTAGAAAGAGCTAGAAAAACAACTTTATATTGTTTTTGACTATGGGGTTGACATCTCATCGAAAAGATCAAATCTCTAATTATTTATTTCACAGGTATCTAATTGTATTGGAATATGTAATCTCATAAATAATAGTAGAAATTGAATCATTTTTTTGTTATTTTATATAAAATTTCATAAGTCTAAGTTAAGTGGAGTTTCTCAATTCTTTTCCAGTTGTATCCATTGCAAATTCCAATCTGAGTAGAAAATTAAAGTTCTCTTTATTCCTCTATTCATACGTGTTTCAGACATTCCATAGTCGTGTATGGAATTAGATAAAATTGTTATATTATTCTATAAACAACATGTCAATTTCATCAGTGTTGATTGTTGATCCATATAATTGGATGAAAAACGAAACAATAATGGGATTTCTTTTTCAATAAATGGGAAATTAAAAATGATTGGGGATGGAAATGGGGAATGTCTACGATACCTGAATTTAATCCAATACAATTTGAAGGTATTTGTAGGTTCATTAATTAGAGTTTAGCATAAGAATTTTATTAGTTCCTAACAATTGAAGATAAAAATCAAGAAATTGAATACATGGAAAATTTGTTTATTAGGAGTGCAGGCTCAAGGCATAGAGGCAATTACTTAGTGTTCTTTTTGAATTTTTAGTGATAGGACATTTGAGAACCTTTTGCTTGGTGATTGGACTTCCAATTGAGGAACACTTAACCGCTCACACCAACGCGCATGATATGGGGTCATAACTGCTGCTACTGTTATACTCCCACACTTTATTGAGATATATGCATGTTATTGATCACTGAACATGTAGAACTATATTTCAACAAGACTGCTTACAAACCCTTGTGCGAAAGAGAAGTGCATTAATCCTGCAAAATACGAATTTTTTCTTTCATAAGTTTTGTTTTCATTGTAATGATTTTCAATTGTTTGTTTGGCAATATATATATTTTCCTTTTCTTTATTGTTATATGTGGTCCTTGAGCACTAGGGTTACTGCACAGGAAAATTTGCAGGCATGATTCCCTTTTGACCATTCCTATAATTGTAGAAGAAGTGGAGGCATTTCTGTTCCTGGCACTCCCTCTCCTATGTTTTTCTGTTCAATTCTTTTTTTCCTTCCATGTTTAATCCTTTCAATTTGAGAATTTCTGCTGTTTATTTTCTTTTGTTTGATCAGTTGATTGTTTGCACCCTCTGCACTTCATATTGGTTCTCTCTTGTATGAAAATTGATGTATCCTTGAATTACTGACATGGAAGAAACGAACCTTTTCATTTATTACAGCAGTGGAGAAGTGATTAAAGATCATTCTAAGACATTATCACAATTTTTTTTTTAATTAAGGCTCAATTACTTAAATGAGGAAAATGGTGTATCCATCACCCAGATCACCTCAGCGGTTTTACTAAAACAAGGGGTCCATGTTGCTATTGACAGGTAAATGGAAACTTGTTTCTTGCGTTTTCTAGATCCTCTTAGAAATAGTAATAGGTGTCTATTGGTAACTTTGTTTCTTTTGTGGTCTGATTATAATTCCAGATGGGAGTTAATCCACCAAGGTTTCATGGGAATTAAACAATCAGTGTCTTTTGACTGTTGAAGTGTTAGAAGTGATTACTGGTTTTTTAAACAAGTCTTGCACCTTTATCGGAGGTAAATTATCAAAGCAGCTTGTACCCTTTTGATCATTTCCTGTTATTATTTGTAGGGTTCCGGTGGAAGTTGAAATCCACGGGTCTCATTCCTGCCCAATTGCTTGCTTTACAAAAGATGAAGTGAATGGTGAGACAGTCCAATATGGTGGAGGTGAGGAGATGCTGCCGATTGCTTTTGAAGTAGTTTAAGCTGTTGTCAATGAACTAGGAGCAGATAAAGTTGGAATAAGGCAATTTCCCTAAGCAAACTACACGGACAAGAGATTAATTTCAAAAGGTTTGGAGCCTTACATGAACTTTTTAATAAATTATGGAATTCTTACACCGTATGATTGAGTCAGTGCATGAAGACAGTGGAAGGGAAATATGGGGACACCATGGTCTTCTACCCATTAGATGGGACATATTTATACAGTTGCTTGGGGTATGACTGATGAGGACGCTGAGAATATAGCTGTGCTAGAGAACTGTGCAGAACTTGTCAATTATATTTTGCTTGCCTGTAAATCCAGACAATGTCAAGGAGATACAAGTTTGATGCTCCTCGCAACAAGTACAATAAAGGGAAATCTAACTGCATGACCGTGTCATAACAGTGATGATCCACTTTATTCATTCTCTTAATGCTTCTCAACTTGTTGAAAACACTACTTAAGATTCAGAAGGTCAGTTGGAACTTGATGTCCAATCATTTTTTCTTGTTTTAAATCCATTAAACATTACTAGAAAATTGACAAATAGCAACGAAAACGCTGATGAAAACAGTGACGGAACATTTTTGTTGGCAATTGCTAATGAAAATGGTGACATAATTAAAAAAATAAAAAAATTATATTGGCAATTTCATCAGCATGGTAGCATTGATGACGTGTCATATTGCCAGTGAATAGCTGATGAAAATTCTATTGGTGATTTTAAAATGAAATCACACCTGACAGTCCTCTCCCCCATTTCTTCTTCTCTCAATTGAAATTCCTAATTTTCCCATTTCCCCCAAGTTTCCCGCCCTAATTTCACTCGATCTCTCTCCTTCCCTGTCATTTGTGGTGGCACCTTTGGTTCGCTTTTTGTGCTCTTTTCTCTGCTGTTGTTTCTCGGGTTTCTTGGTGTCTTTCTCTCTAATGTTTGCTTTTTTTAAATGCAGGCCTTTGGGTTTTGGGTGCTTTGGAGATTTCATTATCCTAGTGTCTTCCTTCCAAGGAAGTTGTTGCAGAGGCTAGGTGTGGAGATTGATTTTTTTGGATTTAACATTCAATCGGTTCTTCTCTCTTCCCACCATTCCCATTCCATTTGGGTGTTGCTAGGTAGGTTCATGTTTCTTTTCTGATTTGGTTAGCTTCCAATTCTCTTTTCAATGTTTTGTTCTTTGACTTGTAATTCCTGTTACTTTTGTTGAATGCTTATTTGTGTTTATGTATATTCCAGTTTGACCAATTGACGTTTCCTGCAAGAAACTTGACTGATAATGCAATCAGAGATACCATTTTATAGCTAATGTATTATGTAGTGTGTATGCTTTTATTTGGTGGAAATGGGGGTTAGATTGTACATGGAAATGAGGGTTGAGTTCATAGTTAATTGCATGCAACATTGTAAATGATTTGGATAGTTTTACTTGAAATTTGTATGCCAAGATTGAATCGATTACTTTGCAAGTTTCCATTTTGTTGGTTAGTTTGATGAATAATTGTTGTCGTACTTGGCTAATAGAGTGTAAAAATTGCTTGTGTTGTATTATGTATGAGTAGTGTGTTTTGAACGAGTGAGGTATACGGCTCAAGTGATATTATTCTGCCTTCTTTGCAATGTTTAGGGCAAACAGAGTGTTCCTTACTGACTGGGTCTTTTTCTCTTGATATTGTTTCTTCTTGTTAGGTTTTTCTTATTGCAAAAAAGAGATTCTGTTATCTTATTTGGGCCAGTTGAGGTTAGGGAACCTCTTGCGTCGAAAAAGAAATGTTAGGCAAAAAGAATGACATCAAACTCATCTATTATGTAGCAATGACCTGTAATGTAGTTTATGCTCTTATGAGTTTGCCATTGAAGCATTAACTTCTTTCTGTGGAGGTTGGTTTGGCTGTTGATTATGTTGTTCACTCTAGCTATGTTTGTTTATCTGACATATATTTGAGTAGTCTGTGGTTTGTGGTTTTTTGTTTCAGAAACGAATTGATAACTGGATAAACATTGAACAATATGTGGGTTTGGGTACAATAAGTGGTTTCTTCCGTAATTGGTTTTGTACTTGGTTGGTTATGGATCATGTGCTTCTAGGAATCAGTTTTGTTTGTGTTATAGAATTCTTGCATTTTTTAATCTTAAAGGCAGTTGTTTTAAAAATAGTTTAAAGTACTTGAGAGGTAAAAAAAGCTGCTTGCAAAAATCTAGGATTCCCTTGTAAGTTGTAACATATGGAAAACCAAAATCAACAATTACGTTAACTACCAAATTCTTTGAGTTCCACACACTCGTCTAATAGGTTTTGGAGAACAAAGAAATATGAAAGAGTTGCTCAACATTTCTTCTTCGTAAGGGCTTCCCTTTTTGTTAGACAATTTTTAAACTATACCTATTGGGTTCGATGTATCTAGAGCTATACTATTACAATAGAATCTGAATTATAAAATTTGAATGATATGTGCATATTTGTTTTGCCTAAAAGTCTTGAACTTAAAAGTGACTGAATCTGTGCAGGGCCAATTGAGTTGGTGGATTGTTCCAAAAACTAAGTTAAGAGTTTTCTTGCAATTGTGTTAGTTGTTTCCTTTTAGATACCATGTATCAAAGAAGAAACATGCCTAAGTCCAACAACATCGCTACTGCTTTGTCAAGTAGCAGTGTCAAAGCAATAACGTTGGTGATCGTGTTGTTAATTCAGGTGACAATCATGAAGCGACACATGAAGAGGCATCTACCACAGAAGTTACTGACCAAGGCTCGAACAATGTGGACATCAAAGTTGGAATTTCCTTTACCAGAGACATTTTATTAGGTAAAATTATTGTAGAATGGAAGGATGACCTCACTATGTAATTAATATTTTATTTCTTTTAAATATTGAAGTTATTTATTTGTATTTGGTTATTTTAAGTTTTACATTAAATTAAAATGGCTTTGATGAATTGATTTTCAGGTTTACCATTAATAAAGTTGTCTATTCGATCACATCTGCGATGAAATTATCATTCCAAGAACTATTATTTCAATGGAGTCAGCTTCATAAGCATCTTGAATATATGAATATGGTAGCAGCTTGATGGAGAAAGTTTAAGGTTAGATAATAATCTTTAATTTGAGTTAATAGTTTTAAAAATTTTAAAAATTAATTAATATATGATTTTATACTAAGGAAAAAATTTACTAGGACGATAGCAATGAGATGTTGGTCAAGAAAATATGAGAAAATCACAGTGTAACTAGGTAAGTTTTAATATAAAAAATGTTATATTATTGTAAATTTATATTTTTCTTTTAATTTTCTTATCTTATTTTTGTTTAACAAATTTTCATATCAGGTTATGTGATTTGTGGTATGATATCCACAAACAAGCAATTAATGGAGCCAACCCTGATGATGTAACAATGTGAAAAAACTATAGATCAAGGCACGTCACAAAGTATAATTGGGTATTGTTTCAAGATTATGGCATCAAAAGTTTTTAAAAAGCATTCATGATCCGGGACTCAAAATAAAAATAAAAAAATTTATGGTTTGATGAGCAAGCATATTGAAGGAGCGCTTTTACTTGTGAACCATGCAAAGCTTTTAGTAAGAGCTTGTTATTATATATATTTTATTATTTTTCTTATGGTTTTAATTAAGTATTTATTTGTGAGACTGTTATAAAAAACAATTTAATTTATGGGAAAAACATCTTGGAAGTGAACCGACTCCAATAGAGTATAAGAGGAAACTCATAAAGAAGGGAGATAAGGGGGAAAAAAAAAATTTATCGATAAAAGAGTGAAAATGTTCGTTATAAGAGCTTTTTTTATATAGTAATCATTGCATTACTAATGTTTATCATCATTAATATGAATTTAGGATTTTAAGTTATTTTTATTTGTTTTGTATGATATATCTGCATTGTTGAGAAATTTGGTGAAGACACTTTCACTTATTCTTATTATTTTTAATTATAGTTATAAGGCCGTATAGTTAATGAACTTGATAGAAATCATATTTATGATATATTTATAACATTAATTTAAAAAATGAGATCGAGTTGTACTGTTTTAAATACGGACACACCACTTTCCTTGCCAAGCTTGACATCATCAAACATTGATGAGTTAGTCCAAAAAATGATTGAGAAATAATTGCCAAAAAATGTTTATTTTATTTTTTTAAATATTAAACCGGTTAAAAATTTAATTTTGTATTTTTTTAAAAAAACATTATAAATTACAATAATTTTTTTTCCATATAATTTCATAAGCATGCAACTAGCCCATAGCATCGGGTATGTCATCTAATAATCATTATGTCATCTAATAATCATCTAACCTTCGAAGTAGCACAATGAAGGTGACTTTTATCATCGACCCAAGATAGATTATTATTCAAATCTTCAAAGTCTTGGCCTTGTGCTTGTTAGTAACTACTTTGATTTTCTAGAAAGACATGGATATTAGTAATTTATATATCTAGATACATTTATATTTAGTTTAGTTGAGAATCAATTGATAGTAGCGTTGTTATACATGCGCACTGGAAGGTTCATTGAATGCTGGGCTGCATAAAAATAATAAAAAATCCTCTCCACTCTCATGATCGTCCTCTCTCAACCGCTAGCTAGAGATGTAGTGTGAACCTCTGTTTTTTCACAAGAAAATATACAAGATATAGGAGAAACGGACATCGCAACTGTTTATGATTGGAAAGCTTAGTAATTCATGGCTGATTTCATATTTAACATATGGGAAAGCTTTTTATACTGATAAAGAGATGTTGTTTTTGAGGAGTGGTTGGTCTTAATTCTCCATTTCTTATTGATTTCCTAAACAGAGGATGGCATAACCCAATGAGCTAGGGAGTTCTGGATCCTCACTTGCCGGGAACGACGTGCAGCTTGCCACTTTAGTTGGTCAAGTGTCCTTGTAGTCATATGTGTTTGCACATCAGCAGATCTACCGACGAATCACGTTAATGGGACTCTTGTAATATTGAATAGACGTCTTTGCTGTAGTAAAATAATCGTTTTCCAAGATTCATTTTTTATTTTAGTTTTATTAAGGGGAATCTCAGTTTTTTTCATTATTTCTTGCATCCTTTTGAACTTTAGGATTATAATCTATTCATTAACACATATATTTTTAACATATATATTTTCAAAGTTTATCTTTTTAAAATATAATTGAACATTTTTTTTAAAATATTTACTTAAATATCTAAACATTCAAGAGTCTTCAAATCTATAAAAGAGGACATTTTATAGGTACCAGTCAGCAGTCACCTTAGCTTACCAGGCACAAGGTATAAGCTAACAACCACATTGGTTAGGAAGAATGGGTCAGATTGCTAGAACAAAAAGATTAACTGATTATCCAATATATAAGTCTTGCTCCCAAACTACTTGAATTTTTTAGGATTTCATTATTGGTGCCATCTGTGAGAATCTGAACAAAAAGCTAATTCATTCTTGTTTCTCAAAAGCTTTTTTCATGGCTGACGAAGCCCCAACACAGTGGTAATCATGTCAGTGGCTACGCCAACTGCTAAGCCAACAGCTAAGCCAACAGTTATGCCTGCGGTTACGCCAATGGCAACGCCCATGACCACGCTTCACGGCTATGCCTATGACTACACTCATGGCCACGCTTCACGACTATGTTGCAAAGCTACACCCATGATCTTTATGGCAGCTTGTACATGCTAAAATGTGTCACCAGGACTTATGGGGCTTTGATGATACACAAAAGATGAGTTCCACCTACCAGGCAAGCTCCACCTACCAGATAAGCTCTACTTACTAGGTGAGCTCCATCTACCGGACGAGTTCCACCTCCTAAACGAGCCCCACACTTTTAAAATAAATGTGTTTTGAGAATGAAAAAATAATTCCATGCAATTATAAGGGGAATGTAAAAAAAGTTAAGAAGAGAACTGCACAAAAAGGTGTTGGTGCAAATCCCGATTAAAAATTGGTAATGTTACCGTGAAACGATAATAAGTTCGTAGATGAAATAAATGATGAAAAAAGAAAGATGAAATTATCCCATTTACACCATCAATTGAGCATAATATAAGGTCTAAATGGAAGAGGATTAAAGAAAAAGTTAAAGGGGCTAAGTTCAGAGGCTCGGATTAAAAAGGGGTAAATCTATCACACTAGACCTTTAATTACTCTTTGGTGTGTGTGTGTGTGTGTGTGTGTGTGTGTGTGTGTGAAGATTAATTTTCATTTCTGTTCTAGTTATTTTGAAAAGTAAACATCTGTACCTTTCCAACAATATATGGGCTCTCTAATTCACACGGTTGAGAGAGAACGATGTATTTGAAGTTGGGTCTGAAATCAGAATTTGGGTTATAAATTCCAATACCGTCCGGTTTTATGTTATCAAGCATAACTCCCAATCTGACTGTTAGATCGGGCTAAAATTTTATAAGGACTCTCCTGATATATGTTCTTATATTAGGTTAAAATTTCAGGACAATAAGAGTTCAGGGCCTTACAATTAGGTCGGCAGCCAGATGTGTTACCCAAAAACATAGGAAAAATATTATGAGGGGTAAAATGGTAAAGTAAGCAAAATTTCTCTTTATAAACAAGAGAAAGCCGGTGAAGAGTTCCAGAAGCTAGGAAGAACGAAAAGCCCTCAATTCCTTATTATTGAGTGGTTTCTTGCTTAATTGAGAGATTCTTATGAGGACTAATCATTCTCTTGAAAAATAAACATGATATAAATGAGTTTTGAAGTGAGAAACCAAGAAAAGAAGATGAATATGTAGAGAGGAAAAGTGAGAAATCTTGAAGAGAAAGAAGAAGAGTTTGAGTTCTCTTGCATCAAACTCCATGGAAATAGTGTTTAAAATGGTAAGCAAGCCTTCACCTTCATTTATATACAATTCTTAGTTGGTTTTGGTTATAGGTATAAAATGGGTATGTGTTTAAGCTTGAGTTTGATTGAATGATGAATTGTTGTTGTTAAACTTTGATAAAAAAATGTTTTTGTATGTATCTAAGAGTGGGTAATGTGAAATCATAGGAAAAGTTAAAGGAAAATCCATGAATTTGATCTATGATGTCATTATGCAAAAAAGAAGTACTTGAAGGGTTTGGGTTTTGTTGATTGATTTGACATGTTTTAGTTGTTTTGGGATGGAATGCATGTTAAAAGTTGAAGTGACAATTATGGTTATACCATGGAGGATATTCGGCCAAAATAGAAAATGATGGGGGAGGGATTTTGAATGATTGTTGTGATGAACTATAGTTAAGCTAGAAATGATATATGTTGGAAGAAAACAAAACTAATGTAAGATTAGCTTAAGTGTATGTTGTTAAGGTATGTTGCATATGTTTAATTGTAAAAGGAGAAAGTGAGAAATGAATGGTTTATTTTTTTTTGTGTTAATAATTCTAAATAAGGATATTAATGTATGTAGTCTGGAAATAAAAGGGAGAAATTCCAAAGGAATGAGTGTCTCTATTTTGGCCAAATCTTGCTATGTGTAGATGAAGGGAAATTATTTGAATATCTTGATTTAGATTTGGTTTAAATGTGTGATGCAATGATGCTAAATGACCTTGGATAATATTGTTTACATATGAGAATTAGTTGGAAGTTGAAAAGGATTTTCAAGGGGTGAAAATCTTTGTTGTCCAAAATTTTAGTTGAAAATGAGAGGCTATTATAATTGTTTATTTTGAGCCTGAAAAAGATATACCTTAAATTTAGTTTTTTTTGTTGAATGTTGTAGGTATGGATGTTAGATTTCAAATGAAATGGATCTTGATTAATTTAGAGTTGTATTACTCCAGATATAAGCTAAACACTGAGTAACGGTCTAAACCGATATATATCCCGATAAATTTTGGATGCTACAGTGATTATTGAATTTGAACCTTAAAAGGATAAAGTTTGGAGTTTGTTTCTCTACCAAAGTTATATGTATGAATGTTATCTTTCAAATTAAATTAGTTTTGATTAATTTGGAGTGAGATAACTCTATATATTAACTAAGGACTAAGGATAGGTTCAAACTGATAAAATATTGGACACATTTTTTATGCTACTATAATGAGTGATTTTATGTTTGTAAATGGAAAAATTAGGCGCTGTTTTCTTCATGAAAGTTGTAGCAATATGTCTCAGCTTTCTATATAGACAACTCATGCTAAAAATTGAGTTTTACAACTTCAGTTATGATTAAAACATTGGACAATGTTTAGGGTTGGTTATGCTAAATCAACTAGAATTAGATAATTTCTAATCTTTTCTTGGAATTGTTGTTGAGTAAGGGTTTTAACATATGAATTTACAAGAATGAATATGAACATGAAAATATACAAGGGTATGAGATTTTAAGGATTTTCCTTGCTATTGGTGTAAAAGTAATAGTTGAATGAGAATTTAAATGAAGTTATGATGCTGGTTGTATTATTGATGATAATTGAATCCTTGGTGATATATGGGAGGCTATGGGGATTAGACATCAACATGAAACAATAACACATACACAAACTCAAAGTAGGTGCCTTGCACTTTGCCCCATCTGTAAAATATTTTTAAACTACATTTTCTTTAAATGTGTTTACCTATAAAGATATGAATGTGAATAACAAGAACAATCATGATTAATTAGTTGCCTTAAAAGGAGCTAAAGGCTTCAAAGTAACTAATTGTCGGGTTGATAATGATTCAATAAAGGTGAAATATGATGGTTGCCATCTAAAAATGTGATTATGCCTTAGTAATTAAGTGTTGATTCTTGATTAATAAAGTATCTATAATGTAGTATGTTTGTACTTGAATATTAATATGTATAAAACTAATTACCCAGTAATGGGTTAGTGACATTAGGTCGGTTGATGACCAAAACATATGACTTGGCAAGATGGTTTAATAAGAACATAAAATTGATTGAAAAGATGAATTAATTGTATATAATAGAGCCAGTGGCATCAGTTGCATTAATGACTGGAATATACGTGATTTGGCTAGTGGTCTTGTGGTTAACAAATAATATATGTGTTAACGACTCATCAAATTGGTAATGAAATGTTAGAAGAAGCCAAATTGTCACTACCAAAACAATAATATTCTAGGGACTTTAATGATCCATGTCTAGTGAGTTGTTTAAAATGTGTTTTAAAAGTTTAGATTGTTACACGAAGTTGCTTGTGTGTTGATGATATCAGAATCCATGACAAGTTTTATGTCATAAACGGCTAGATGAAATTTGGATAGGGTTTGTATAAAAAAAGCTCACCTGAAATTTCATTAATCGGGAAGGTTTCCATTGGAGACCATAAGTCGAAGTAAAATGACTGGATGAAATTTGGATAGGGTTTGTATAAAAGAAGCTCAACCAAAATGTTATTAGTCATTAAGGTTTCCATTGGAAATCATAAGTCGAAGTAAAATGATAGCCTTTGATCTTTTGAAAACGAGTCAAAATAGTGTGAAGGATAATAACATGGGTTACATGAAAAAGGAAATGAGATGAGGTAATGATAATTACAGATTTTGAGAGATTAAACTAAGCAATTAATCGCATAAGAAGTTTTTAATGGCAAATCACATGTTAGGAAAACACATGTATTTGATCAAAATAAATTGAATATTAAAAAAATCAAAAGGGGATAAGTATGCTACAAAATAAAATGTGACACAATTTAAAATAATTACAAATTAATAACTTGAGAATGGTTCATAATAAGTGGAATATTTATTGAAATTTCAGTAAAGTATTCTTAAATGATATAAAAATTAAAATTTAATATATATATATAAAAACATATTCATCCTATTTTCCTAAGTTCAAATTTTAAGGAAGTTCAAAAAAATATTAAATTATTGGAATGTTACACTGATAGTCATTTTATGTAGAAAAAAAAAATATAATTATTAGAACCGAGAGAGTAATCCGTTATTTAATACATTTTCCTTACTTCTAAAGGATTTTTTTTTGAGATCTAGCTAATCTTTCATTATCTCGTAATTAATAGTATGAATATGAATCTCATATATATATTTATCTTATTAAAGATCGTAAAACAATAATTACTATAGAATATAGATTCTGCAAGATCATAGTAGCTACTTTTTGATTAATGATATTCTTTTTCATTTTAATTTAAATTTCTTTCCCCCTCCAACCACAACTAGATTAAGCATCTATCTAGCTGTATGGCACGAATAAAACAATTATATATATAGTAAATAAAAGTTTATCTTATTGCTATTCACACGACCTCTAGTAAGATAGTTAGTATTTATGAATTCTTTTGTCCAAACAATCCAAAACATTTTTATTTTTTATATATACCGAACAAAATATTAAAAAAACATGCAACTCTTTGTAAAAACATTTCAAGAACAAGGAGAAATTAAATAATCTTGTTATCAAAAGAATTCTTTTCTTCATTTTTTTAAGAACAATATCTTTTGAATATTTTACTATATTCCAATATTCACCTTTTTTGGAGTTACAAACTAAAAGTTAGAATTATCATGTTATATTAAATTTTTTAAAGGATAAATTTTATAATTATGTTGATATAAAATGTACGCTTTTAAGATATTCCAAAAAACAAAAATCCAATTAACACGTAATCTAATTAAAGTTTACATTACAAATTAAGTGCAATAATTTTTATTTTATTTTATTTTAGTCCTTTTAGATAGTACTTTTTTCCCCGATCAATGGAATTATAAAGACAAAAATAACATTGAACAACATCGTCTATCACCTAACAGCATGCAGGACCCATTTGAATAGTTAATCTTTTTGCTGCAGACTTTATTTGACCCTCGTGCTTTTACCATATCCTCAGATCCCTGCTGCTTCAGCTAATTCCCTTCATTTTCTAGTCCCAGCAAAGTTGCCTTTAGCTAGTCGATCCTCTGCTTGCTTGGAAAAATCAAGACTAAAAAAGAAAGATGCACAAGAGAAACAATTCACAATTCAAAGCTTCACAAGAAAGCATGACCGAAGAGCCTCAAGCTGCAGGCACAAGTTTGGTAGGGAAATTGATCTGTTGTTGTTTGTTAAATCCAAGTCCTGTTATGGATACCAGGAATGAGGAAATTAGTTCAAGATCAAGAGATGTGGAAAACCGTGCTTGTGGAGAGAGGCACCATAGATCAGCAGGTAAAAGAACTCCCACAACTTCTTTGCTTGATAGATCTAAGGTTTATGGTAGAAAGAAGGACAAAGAGTTCATTCTTGAATTGTTATTGGAGAGAGAATTAGCTAGCAATGGTAGAGTTTGTGTGGTTGCCATAGGTGGGGAGGAAGGAGTTGGCAAGACCACTCTAGCCCAGCTTGTGTACAACGATTCCACAGTGGCCAACGCTTTTGATTTGAGAGCTTGGGTTTTTGATTCAGAAGATTTTGATGTGCGGAGCATAACAGGGACAATCCTCCAGGAAGTTACCAAGGATCAGGCTTGTAAGCTCAGTGGAGATTTGAATTTTCTTCAGGTGAAGCTCAGAGAGAGACTTTCTGGAAAGAGAAGTTTAATCGTGTTAGATGATGCTTGCAATGTGGGCTATGACCAATGGGATCTTCTACGCCAACCCTTTGCTGGTTCTGAAGTTAAAATAGTTGTCACCACGCGAAACAACAGCGTCCCACGAATCATGGCTGCCATTTCCACTCGCCATGTAGAGGTGTTATCAGATGACGATTGTCTTTCAGTGTTTGTAGATCATGCACCGCCAGAACTGAAGTTCGTCGACGCAGATCCGAAGCAGCAAGCAATAGTGGCAAAAATAGCAAGCAAATGTAAAGGCTTACCACAGGCTGCAAAATATCTGGGGGGAAGACTGCGCTCTGCTCACTGTACTCAATGGGAGAAGATATATATATATATATATATATATATCGAATTAATTATGAGATATATATTTGAGGATGAGTGGCAGGGACTGACAAGATTAATAACACGATAATTAAGAATGCATGTTTATCCAGCCAATCTCTCAAAGGAGATGTTCGAGAGTTCTTTTGCTCATGTTTTTTTTCTGCGTTTTTTTAAAATATTTTTAGTTTGAAAAAACATAAAGTTAATGTCTTTTAGTGTTTTGTAATAATTTTAATATACTAATATAAAAAAAAAGAAAACTGAAAAAAGATAATTTCATTTGCTGATATTTTATATATGGACTTTGCCATTCAATCACTGACTGGAAATCTTGTGCTCCACGGTGATATTTTGGACGAATGATGAGTTAATCTAGTGAATTGAGATATTCAATACGGATGATTAAAGTTTAAGAGAAATCTATCAACATATTCTCATAGATTGCACCATCACATTCTTATATATATAAGAAATAATTAATTATATCGATCTTTTAATTATAAGACTGCTAATTAATTATTGAAACTACATGTTTGACCTCACAATCATTAGTTTTAATGAAAATATATAATTGATAGAATATATATATATATATATATATAAAACCCCTTGGTTATGGTCAATAACCTCTCAAATAATAAATAAATGAAGGAAGAATTGATACAGAAAGATTGGCTGCGATAGATATCGGGTTAATATGAGCATTGCGTGTAGTAGCTTGATTGTTAAGGAATCTCAATGTATTCAATGGCAGAAATATTAAAATAATCTCAACAGAATGCTTTTCAACTAATTAAAAGCCAAAGTCAACCTCAACCGATCAGACTCGGCCGAGTCTGGAAGCAAGACGCGATCTGGCGAAGATGCAGAAATCAATCGAACCGCATCCCGCAAGCTCTCAACGATGATACATATTGTGCTAGTCCAGCTCACTGATTGAAGTTTCTTACCTCCATGCATGGAAGTTTCCACATGCTGACAAGTCAAAGCAGAATAGTTGCAGTGAAACAAATAACTAAGCTTGATCGATCTATTTTGTCTGTTTATACTAACCACTAATTAAGGAAATATCCAAACAATTTAATTAAGGGTCCCTAACGAGGCCTACCACGCAATATCATTGTTCATAAAAGACTTTTAAGGCTTTCAATTTTTCTCCCACTTTCTTCGAAAATTGTCATTGTAGATTCGATTTCACATACAGGTAGGGTACTGAGACCGAGTCTGGTCCATATTTGAATACATATTAATTATCACTGTTTTCAACAGGCAAGGTACTCCCTCGTTTCAGTACCCTTCATTCATTCTTGAAATCTTGCCAGTTTCACCAAGGTTGCCTCTGACTGCTTGATCAAGACGAAAACCAAAGATGCATAGGAGGGGCAATTCACGATGTAAGGCTTCATCATCTAATCAAAACATGACCTGTGAAGCTGCCGGCACTACAAGTAAGGTAAGAAAACTGATCCCTTGTTGTTGATACCAAGAAAGATCAGGGAATTAGTACAGGATCACGAGATGCGAGAAAGAGATGAGGAGATAAATTCATGAGGTTTGAAAACTCAGGATAAAACACACTGTTTTATTTCAGCAACAAGAAGATTATAAATAACTAAAAGCTCTTTAAATACATCTTCTCTTTTTCTCTAATGTTTCTCTCTTATATTTCCCACCAACAAAGAAACCCACGATTTGTTTGGCTGATGTGCATTTATGGTAGATAAAAGCACAAAAAAAGCGATTCTTGGATTGCGCTACTGAATTGTGAGGCAATCAACGATGATGGGGTTTCTGTGATCGCTACAAGTAGCTAGGAAGTGAGGGGTAGGAAAAATCACCGTAGCTCAGATTTTACGTCATGTTGATATAGTGTTGAAGTCTTTTGAATTAAGGCTATGGGTTTTCGTTCTTGATGTTTTGTTAACAACAACAATTCTTCTGCAGGCAATTCCTTTGGAAACTTGTAAGTTGAGCGATGATCTGAATTTGCTTCAATTGATGCTAAGAGAAAAACTTTCTGGTAAGAGATGCTTGATTATCTTAGACGATGTATGCAAGGTGGACAGTACTGAGCAATGGGATCTTCTACGCATACCCCTTTCAGCCGCCCGCGCGTGGAGTTAAGATAGTTATCACAACAAGAAACGATGGCGTCCCATCGTTCATGGGTGGCTTTTCACACCACCATCTAGAGGCATTATCAGAATATGATTGCCTGTCAGTGTTTGCACATCATGTTTTAGAAAAGCAAAATTTGATGCAATCCAAATCTGCAAGCTTTTGGGTAAGAATAGCAAGCTAGTGTAAGGGCTTACCGTTGGCAGCAAAATTTTTTTGAGGGGAAGCTGCGTTCCACGCTAAACTATGATGAATGGGAAAAGGTATCAAATTGTGAGATATGGGATATACATGAGGAAATGGAAAGAGTTTTTCCACCCCTATGTTGCCACAACAGGATAGTTTTTTATGGTAGCCGACGGATTTGTACCATATGTTGCCGCACTTTGTCACTTGAGGAGTTAACTGGATGTACTGATGGCTGCACTATTCCGAATAAGCTGAGGAAATCATGTAGGTAATTTACTGTTTGTAACTAGCACAACACAATCACGTTTAGCTAGATATTAGTTCTTAAATTAACAGTGAGGATCTTAACCAGCACAAGCACGATTAGCGATATTGAAGGAAGGAACTGGTTAGGAGCGGCGCCAATTTTATGTGCTTGATTTCAATTTATTTACAAGGCAATATTCAGTTAATTCTTACTAGTTTTATACTTGATAACCTGCAATAAAAACAAAGATAAAATACATTTAATCCCATGGTGCAGCATGTTGGGAATCCTAGCTTTCATGCATCTTCATTTCATGCTTATTTTTTAGCAGCTAGTACTTCAATGCAATGGAGTCCTGGGTTGGATGAGGCAATTCATCAGTGCCTGATTGTGAGCACTCTTCGACTTTCGAACACCGATCATTTTGCAGTTTCCATGGAGGTATGGGATATCGCTAATTGAACGATGCATTATCAGTAACCTAACTTATCTTCCCTATTCACCTTTACGTGTTCCATGGCATACACAGGAGTACTATTCAACGAATGAACAAGGATCTTCTCATGGTTTGGCCACATTGGCTGTGGAAAAAACAAGTGGGGATTCCAGATCTTGGAGCACTTTTCGTATCTTCTTTCTGTAGAGCTTTTGGCTGGCTCGGATAATTCAGGTATGGAATATTATATCTCATATATATCGTAGCTAGCTAGCAGTACTGCAATAAAATCTGCATATTTTGGCACACCTGCAATGAACTGTATGCGGTAGAAGCAAGGTGTGCTTATAATTTCTACATTAATTATAATCTCTAGCTAGATATTGCTTCATATATATTATATATAATCAGTCAGTTGAATGCACAAGTCTTGTGTTATATATAGCTAAATCCAACAGAACTTAATCATGATCAGATCAACAAAAAGGGAAATGAGGGGGGAAATATCAATAGCGCGCAGTATTAGGAAATATGGTATGATCAATGCGAAAGGCGAGTCGTAGGCGAGTCAGGTTCTTTTATTTATTAGTTTACAGAGTGTGATCCTATATAGAGACATAGTCTTGGTTGGGCGAAGAACATATCTGCAGTAAGATCGATCGACCAAATTCCTCCCGGAGTTGGTGATGGAGCTGCACTGAGCGTGGGGTTCAATTTCTAAGACCTAGGCTGCAATATTGAGCTTGGGTGGCCAAACTACTCTTGGTCCAGGTGAATGCATCAAAATCTAGGTGAGATTCTATCAATTTCTTTTTATTTAACTTTTATCTATAAAATATTATTTTATTTAAAAAATTGTCTAAAACAACGCTAATTTTTTAAATAAATAAACGCATGAATTCAGGTTAATTTATTGATTTGCAAGTTGACCTATCCCACCTGTAATCAATCTAATCTTGAACCAAGTCTCTTAACCATGTATGGGATTGATACTCCATTCTCTCTCTCTCTCTCTCTCTCTCTCTCTCTCTCTCTCTCTCTCACGCGCGCGCGCGCAAGGAAAGCAAACAATCAGTTATTAATTGAGAAATTATAATAACAAGATAAAAAGTTTTTTTTTATGAGTGAGAGATTCCAAAGAATAATTTTATTAGATCTCCCTTTTTTTTAATTGATCTCAAATTGATTTTTTTTATAAAAAAAATATAAAAAGAATAATCTTGTTTATAAAAAATTAAAAATTGTGGATGCCAAAATTTAATGAAAAAAAAAATATATTTTTTATTTTAAAGAATCAGGTATGCTTCGTTTCAGAATAATAAGGTACTTTATATTTTTTAAGAAAAGACGTGAAGAAAAACTTCATCTCATCCCACGTTTTTCAAACCTTGCCTTTTGAAAACTTTGACAAGCTACTGTTTATTATTATTTATTATTATGATAATGATTATTTTTAAAAAAAAAATTAAAAATAATATATTTTTTAATTTTATTTCTTTAAATGAACATATTAAAATAATAATAAAAACACTAAAAAAATTAAAATAAATAATTTTAAATTTTAGCAAAATCATGCCTAGCCGGATAGCCAAACTGACCCTTAAAGGTGGGGAACAAATCTTGTTGCTTTATTTAGCAAAAAATAATGCGATGTTGAAATTAGAGTTTTATAACTGTTAAGATTTAACCTGATAAGGTAAAATTTTATCCACAAAGGGATATTTGCCTTACACCTTATATGAAACCAATAAATAAAAATATAACTTAGATTAACAATCAATCAATAATATATTTTATCTTAGGTAAGGTGCACTGAGGTGATACATCTTTTCCTTATATAACTAGTCTCCTTACTTACACTCTCGCAAATCATAGGTTTCCTAGTGATTATGATATTAGGTAACGACTCCCTCTAATTATAACTTTATAATTAAACCCAAAAACACCCTTCAATTCGATGAGGCAGCCCCATCATTTGATGTCGTGCACGTCACGAGAGGATGGTGACTTCACTGGGAACTTGCCTGACTGAGCTTCATTTGCTTGTTTAATTATTTATTTTTGTTAGTCTGAATAATTTAATTTTGACATGTATTTTTTTAACATATTACTCATGTATATTTCTTTACATGTTATTTATGCATAAGTATATCGAATATGAATTAATTTTTTTTATGCATTTTAAGTTTTGAATAAATTTAATTTTAGATTAAGTGGGAAATAGAGGTCTATTTTTTTTTTTAATTTAGAGAGAGATTGAAAGAATAATTTTATTAGATCGATCTCTCTCTCTTAATTGATCTCAAAATTGATTTTCATGTAAAAAAAATATAAAAAGAAGAATAATCTTTTTTATAAGAACATAAAAATCACGGGTACAAAAATTTGATGGAAAAAAAGAAAAAAAAATATTTTATTTTAAAGAATTAGATTTGCTTCACTTCAGAATATTATTAAGGTACCTTTTTTTAGAAGAAAAGACAGGGAGGGAAGCTTCGTCTGGTCCCACGTTTCTCACTCCTTGCCTGTTGAAAAGTTTGACAATTCATTATCTTGTTGCTTTATTTGGCCGTTATCTTTATTTATTTATTTATTTATTTATTTTAAACAAATTATTTATTTCTTTGTGCATACGATTTCCAAAGTGAAATGATTCTATCTCTAGACTAAAGGACGGAATAATTAATTTAAAAGTTGAAAATTCCATCCAAAAGTAGCCACCTAGCCTATGGTCAAATTTTGAACGCCATTTTATATCAATCCACGTGGAAGCCGCGTGGACAGCACCACTCTATATCATATCTTATAAAGCTTTTTTATATTCGCTTAAGGGCTCGGGATTTTCTTATTATTTTAATTTGAATACATTCTTTTTTATTTTGGGCCAAGTATAATTTAATTTATTCTTAATTGTTTTCGGCATCGCAAAGGGGTTCGAATCAAGGCACCTTTTAATTAAAGTCAAGTTTTTGTATGGACCGACTTTAATTAAAGATATCGATATGTTCAATATTTAAAAAATGTATTTTGCTTGGAAAAATTAAAAAATCAAAAAACATTTTCTTATAAAAAACAATAAAAATTCCATCATCAGCGAAATAAACGGTGATAAGCCGCTGTCGACAAGAAAATATTCTCCGTGCGAAATCGTTCGAACTAGAACGAATATCGACAGTTTCTTTCTCTCTTTTTCGTGTTTGGTAATGGGCATTGAAATAGAAAAAACCCTTGCCGCCTTGCCGGAAGCTAAAAGGACTACCTTTACTTTCCAGTTAAGACACAAACCCTTGTCGCCTCGCCAGAATCCAAGACCACTTTTACTCTTCCAGTTTACATACAAACCCGATTCTTTAGTTTCTTTCTTTCCTTCGATCCTGCTTTAATTTCTAAGTGATAGCCATTTGCAAGCTACCCAGAGACAGCAATTTAATTATGGCTCTTGTTATCGGAGACGCTATCCTTTCAGCTACAATCAGCCATATAATCAACCAATTAGCCTCTCTGGATCTACTCAATTTCGCTCGCAGAGGAAAAATCCACTCTGATATCAAGAAACTGGAGGCAAATTTGCACATGATCTATGCTGTTCTTGATGACGCAGAGGAGAAGCAGATGGGAAGCCATGCTGTCAAACTCTGGCTTGATCAGATCAGTGAATTGGCCTGTGATATTGAAGATTTGCTCGACGGGGTTTTCACTGAGCTTAAAGATGAACAACGAGCTAGCTCAAGTAAGGCGAAGAGCGCCATACCCCGGTTCTTTTCCTCTTTTAATCCTGGTAATTTTCTCTTAACTTACAAAATAGACTCCAAGATTAAGAGTATTACTGCTAGATTGCAAGAAATTGCTCAAAAGAAGAATAATCTGGAGCTTAGAGAGAATGGCAGTGGAGGGGTGTTGAAGAGTAAGTCATTGAAAAGATTGCCCAGTACTTCTTTAGTGGATCTTTCTTATGTTTCTGGTAGGGATAATGATAAAGAGGAAATCTTGAAGTTGCTTTTTAGTGATAAAGGGTGTGATGAGTACGGGATTGGTGTGATTCCTATTGTAGGGATGGGTGGTGTGGGTAAGACCACTCTTGCTCAGCTTGTCTACAATGATGAGAAAGTAGATAAGTTTTTCGATTTGAAAGTTTGGTGCTGTGTTTCTGAGGATTTTGATGTTGTTAGGGTTACGAGAACTATTCTTGAGGCAGTTTCGGGGAGTTACGATGCGAAGGATTTGAATCTGCTTCAACTGAGGCTGAGAGAGAAATTGGCGGGGAAGAAGTTTCTTATTGTTTTAGATGATGTTTGGAATGAGAACTATGATGACTGGACTGTCCTTCGCCGTCCTTTCCAAGTGACATCCCCAGGTAGTAGAATCATCCTCACAACTCGTAATCAAGATGTTGCATTAATGATGAGTGCTTTTCCATGTTACCTTTTGAAAGAACTGTCATTTGAGGATAGCCTGTCTTTGTTTGCAAAGCATGCACTGGGAAGGTCCAATTTCAGTGATCTGCCGGACCTGCAGGAGATCGGCCAGAAAATAGTTCAAAGGTGCGGAGGACTGCCATTGGCTGTTAAAACACTGGGGGGCCTCTTGCGCACTAAACCTTATGTTGATGAATGGGAAAGTGTACTTAATAGCAAAATGTGGGATATATCAGAACACAAGGGTGGCATAGTTCCAGCCTTGAGGCTGAGCTACTATCATCTTCCTTCACATTTGAAGCAATTGTTTGTTTTCTGTTCTATACTTCCAAAAGACTATGAATTCTACAAGGATGAATTAGTGTTGTTATGGATGGCCCAGGGATTTCTGCCAGATGCAGGAGGAAAGAAGCGGATGGAAGACTTCTATTCTTGTTTTAATGAATTATTATCAAGATCGTTTTTCCAGCAATCAAGCAGCAATGAACAACGTTATCTGATGCATCATCTCATCAGTGATCTGGCTCAATCTATTGCTGGAGAAACGTGTGTCAATTTAAATGATAAGCTGGAAAATAACAAGGTCTTTTCAGATCCTGAAAAGACTCGCCATATGTCCTTCACTCGTCGTACATATGAGGTGCAGCAGAGGTTCAAAGACCTGGGTAAACGGAAGCGTCTGCGAACTTTCATTGCATTGCGACTTTACTCTTCACCTTGGGCCGCATATTGCTACTTGAGTAATAATGTATTACATGAGGCACTGGTCAAATTGAGACGCTTAAGGGTTCTTTCATTGAGTGGTTATTGCATTACAGAGCTACCAAATTCAATTGGTGATTTGAAGCAGTTACGTTACCTTAATTTCTCTCAAACTAAGATTAAGCAGTTGCCTGAATCTGTGAGCACTCTCATAAACTTGCAGACTCTCAAATTATATGGATGCAGGAAGCTTAATAAGCTGCCACAAGGGACTGGGAATCTTACCAATCTTTGTCATCTGGATATTACTGATACTGATAGCTTAGTTGAGATGCCTTCGTGGATGGGTAATTTGACAGGTCTTCAGAAATTGTCAAAGTTCATCGTAGGAAAAAAAAAGGGCTGTGGAATTGAAGAATTAAAAGGGTTGAAGAATCTGGAAGGCCGACTTTCCGTAATGGCATTGCATAATGTGATAGATGCTCGACATGCAGTTCATGCTAATTTAAGGGGCAAGCACAACCTTGATGAGTTAGAATTGGATTGGTTTAAGAGTGACATTAAAGATAAAGTCCTACAACATCAAATGCTTGTTCTCGACTCACTACAACCTCAACATCAAATGCTTGTTCTCAACTCACTACAACCTCATACAAACCTTAAAGAACTAAAGATTTCATTCTATGGCGGGACAGAATTTCCTTCATGGGTAGGACATCCATCATTTTCTGAAATAGTGCACTTAAAACTGTCTTGTTGCAGGAAATGCACTGTATTGCCACCACTTGGGAGGCTACCTTTACTCAGGGATCTGTGCATACAAGGCCTGGATGCTGTGAAGACTGTTGGTCCTGAGTTTTATGGAGATGGTTCTTCAGTCAAGCCTTTTCCATCTCTGAAGACTTTGACTTTTGAGGATATGCAGGAATGGAAATCTTGGTCCGCAGCTGGAGTTGAAGGAGAAGCTGAAGAAGAATTTCCTAGTCTTTCTGAGCTTACTTTATGGAATTGTCCCAAGTTGCTCGGCAAGTTCCCTAGCTGTCTTCCTTCCTGTGTAAAGATTACGATTGCAAAATGCCCAATGTTGGTAGATTCAGATGAAAAGCTTCCAGTGCGTAGTGAACTGAAATTAGAAGAATGTGATGAGGTGACACGTAAATGCATGTTTCATAACTCCTCCCTAATCACATTGAAACTTGGAAGTATGTCAAGGCTTACTTGTTTGAAGGGCCAGTTTCTGTGGTCACTGGGAGCACTTAAAGTTCTGATTATTTCCGATTTCCCCGAACTAACCTCTTTGTGGCAAAAAGGAACTGGATTAGAAAATTTTGAACATCCTCAATTTGGGTCATTGACAGAGGTTGGTATGCCCAGCACTCATAAAAGTTCAAAATTGTCAGGCTGGGGTAAGCTGGATCTTCTGCCAATCCATAGGGTGCACATGCCTTTGTCTCTTGAGGATCTGTGCATTGAATCATGTCCAAATCTTGTGTCCATTCCTGAAGCTGGACTTTTATCGTCACTGAGACATCTAGTACTTCGGGATTGCAAAGCTCTTGGATCCCTCCCTGAAGGCATGAGCTATTGTCCTCTTGAAGACTTGGAGATAGAAGAGTGTCCTTCGCTCAAATGCTTTCCAGGAGGGATGTTACCTGCGACGTTAAAAGGGTTGAAGATTCGATACTGTACAGAATTAAAGTCTCTGCCTGAGGGTTTGATGCACAACAAAAATGGCCCTGGCACCCTGTGTCATTTTGAGCACCTGGAGATCATTGGCTGTCCATCTCTCAAATCCTTTCCTGATGGGAAATTACCAACTCGACTCAAGACACTAAAAATCTGGGATTGTTCCCAATTGAAACCTCCTTCAGAAATGATGTTGCATGATGATATGTCCCTTGAATACCTAGCCATTTCAGACTGCGAAGCCCTGACAAGCTTTCCTGAGTGCCTTAGCAGCTTCAAGCATCTCTCTGAATTAAATTTAAGTAATTGTTCTGCTTTCAAGCACTTTCCAGGAGTTGCCTTTCCCCCCGCTAACCTCAGAACGTTGACTATATACAACTGCAAAAATCTCAAGTCTCTACCTAATGCGATGCGAAAACTTACATCTCTGCAAGAACTGACAATTTGTAGCTGCCCAGCTCTGACATCCTTTCCAAATGGTGATCTGCCTCCAAACTTGACATCGCTTGAGATCTGGGATTGTCATGGTCTCGATGGGTGCCTGTCAGAGTGGAACTTGCAAAGTCTAGCCTTCCTTAGAGATTTTAGTATCGCTGGTGGATGTTTTTCGGAAACAGTTTCCTTTCCAGATGAGAAGTGTCTGCTTCCTCCAACTCTAACTTCTGTTTGGATTGGAAGACTTCCAAATCTGGAATCTCTATCCATGCAGCTCCAAAGTCTTGGGTGTCTAGAAGAGCTAGAAATTGTTGATTGTCCTAAATTAAAGTCCTTGCCTAGGGGATGCCTACCTCATGCTCTTGGAAGATTCAGCATCAGGGACTGTCCGTTAATGACGCAGCGCTGTTCCAAGGAGAAAGGAGTGTACTGGCCATTGATATCCCACATCCCTTGTGTGGAGATAGATGATGGGAATGACATGTAAAGAAATATGGGGTTGCTTGTTATAATGTCTCTTTCATATACGTATGTAAAATGTATCCCTTCTGTAATCAATAATATTTTGAATTATCGAAACAAAAGTGTTCTGTTTCTGACTTGCTGTAAGTTGTGTTTAATTCTAATTTTGAAGGGAAAATGATTTTTCATGGTATTATGTCAGGTTGTTTGGATATTAACTATCACAGCAGAACTTGTTGCTTCCTGCCCAAGAATTCAGGCTGTTCATCTCTGTGAATGTGTTCTTTTGTTAAACATTCATTAAAAATCACTTTGTTGGTAAAAGCGCCAATCACAATGTCTAGAATTTATTTCAGAAGAAAAACTGTTTGAATTGGTGCGATCGTTTAGTTCCATAGAGCTCTGGCCACAGTCCGAACCATTTTCAAGCTTTCAGGTGAAATGCTCTGCCATCTGCAGTGTTGTTAGGGAACTCCTTAGGGAGGAGCGGTTATTTCAGGGTGATGAAGAATTGGTATTTGAGCAAGAGTTGGGATTATTTGGTAATCTTGTTGTTTGATGTTTTTCTTTCTCTTGGTTAGATATCCCATGCTTTAGTCTTGTGTATTGGTGTGTATCAAACGCTGTCTTAGGACAGGTTGTGAAGCTAAAGCCTCAAAGGTTATTGATATCCATGAAGGTTTTAATCATGAGTTGTTTCCTCGATAATTCCTTCTATGCTTATCTAGGATTGTAATTCATCGACAGTTGCTGCTTGTATGCGCAGCTTGGAAACTCAGCTACACTTGATGTTGGAAAGGATGGAGAACTCATGAATGGAAAGATAACTTCAAGGAGCTAGTAGCATTCATTGAATGGGTAGATTTTCTTGGCGGATCCCATAAATCCAATAATTGAATTTTTTTGAGGAAGAATGTTTTGGTAAGATTATCCTTATTTTTCCTGTATAATCTACAGGCTTGACTTGAACAAGTGTCCATTAGGCGATGAAGAGAATCACATCAATTGACCTCACAGTCTACTGTTTCCTAATGAAACAAAGAATTGCAAACTCAAGAGTAGTAAGGAAATCAGGCTCTAGACTTCGGCATTGGCTATGGAAGAGGTGTGCCTGCAAGGAAGTGACTGATCAATGCAGATGCTCTCACAGGCTGGATGCTTGGTACCATATGTCCAGCCCCTCTTACAGTTGCGAATGTCAAGTCCCCTTTGTATACTTGTACATACCCACCAACCTGTTCTTCCATTGTTTTGAAACTCGTTTACTTGAGATAATATAATTCAGTAAATGCTGAAGCGATAAAAAAAGAAGAAGAAGAAGTTTACCTCTCCACCGTGGAACCATGGATACCATTCAGTTTTGATAGGAAGTTAATTGCATACTGGGTAGAAGTAAAAGGTACCCTTCCGTCTGTATCACCACTGCACACCATTGAAACAAATGATCAGCAAGCATATCTTCTGTCAAAACGGTATTAAGAAAAGAAAATGACATGTTACTAGTCAAAATTATCAACCTTTTTCCATCAAAACTAAAGAGATCTACCATTCTTTTTTAAATATTTTCAAGCAATGGGGTACATGAGTGTGTCCTTTTAAGGGACAAATTAGGAAATCAGCACACAAAATAAAAACAATTAGCACGCTTTCATCTTGTCGCGCATCTAAGCGAGACAAAATGAAACTCCAATTATTTGGCTCAACTGGTTGACCGGTTCATAATAATCAGTGAAATTGATCGATCGGTTACAGAAATAATATGAAAAATCTCAAAACTGCTAAAATCAGGGGGCTTCGATGAAATTCTTGATATCTAAAGATCCGACGGTCCACGTAGCGACACAATGGCTACTACAAGAAAACAACCTCTGGAAACTCCTGTAAAGATTTAAGCGCGATCCAATGGCCATATATAAAGTTATAGCCTTTTTGAGCCGTTATTTTGGTCCAGTGCGACCAGACCTCCTCTTGAGCCTATACCTGTCCCATTGGTCCATAAATGCATCTGCTAGGCCATCCACTTAATCTTTTTAGGGCAGATGATTTAAGGGTTGACAGACCCTCACCTGACTTTTCAGAATCACCAGTTATCACAAGCTCGACTACATTATTGACATTGAAAAATAGAGGACAACTACTGTGTGAACAATAACTTTTTGTGATTTTAATTGGAGTCTATTTTTTAGTCTATAAGTTGGATAAATGTGTATATTTTGACTCATAAAATATATTTGGAAGAAAAAAATTATTAAATTATGATTTTTGTGTGAAACAGTTGACTAGTTCATACAACTAGATTCAATCAATTAACCAATTTAGCTAGATAATTTAGAGTTTTACCTTGTTGTGCTTTAGAAGTGCGACAAGGTGAAATTCTAGCATGTTTGTTTTTGCATTTCAAAAGCGCCTTTCCAAGGAGAAAGGAGTGTACTGGAAGATTCAGCATCAGGGACTGTCCGTTAATGACACGGCGCTGTTCCAAGGAGAAAGGAGTGTACTGGCCGTTAATGACACGGCGCTGTTCCAAGGAGAAAGGAGTGTACTGGCCGT
>Ga0325405_1000388_pt1 | contig 42170 bp, 14 predicted proteins | sample PopdelMetagenome_21_FD_205663 | JGI IMG/M metagenome (GOLD analysis project Ga0325405, IMG submission 205663) | Populus deltoides microbial communities from Bellville, Georgia, United States - Xylem-Control-R2 | ecosystem: Host-associated > Plants > Phyllosphere > Stem > Wood/Secondary xylem... | reverse complement strand
ACAAATAAAATCAATTTTTCCAAAATCTCAAACAAATCATACATTAATACAACAACATTGTCTATAAATGTTTTTGCAAAACACTTAAATATACAGTCAAACTATAAATAGTACAAAAACAATTCAATAAATTAACCCAAAATATAAATTGGTTACAAAGAAAATGAGTAGGTTTGCTTACTTAATATAATGAAGCTTCACAGAAATTGAACCAAGAAAGAGATGTTACATTATTGATAGATTTAGGTTAACGCTAGCAACTTGAGATGACTGGATTTGTGAGAAAATAAGGGAGGGGGCTGCTTTTTTATGGGCAAGAAGAAGACAAAGAAAGTGTGTATTTCATTGATGAAAAATATTTACGTGTCAAATTTTGTGTCAAATTTTCTATGAAGTCGTTGATGAAATGTTTATTATTTTTTTATTTTTTACATTCCATTAATAATCACCAATTTTATTTTTTTTTGTCATTGTTTATGTCAAAAATTACTGACAAAATAAATTTTGTCAGCTTTTTCGTTGCCATTTATCAATTTTTTGGTAGTGAGTATTGATATATTTAATTTAATGATACTTTGTTTTTTAAAAATTCTTATTCTTTTAACCAATCTTTTCATATTATCTATTTCTTAAAAAAAATAGAAAATATAAGAACTATTAATTTATTTTTTAAACTAGAGGGACTATTTAATTCAATTTGAAAAACTAGAGAGACTAAATGCACAGTTTACTCGCCTAGGAAAGGTTAGGTAACTAACATTTTCTAAATCCTATATTACATTTCCTGTGTGTCTGTGTTACTATGACACTGCTTTTCCTATTTCATTTTACATGTTCAATTTGCTAGCATACTAGTAGTCTAGTACGAGTAGCTTCTTCGGTATAGTTAAGTGAACAGCGTAGCCAATATATATAATGACTGATGGGATTTCTTGACGCTGGTTTTTTTGTCTTTTTTGTCTACTTTCTTTCTTTGTTTTTGTTTTGTTCTCTCTTTCTGGGATTTTGTCTTCATCTTTACTTGAGGCGGACCATGCGTGAACAGAATAAGATGAAGAATTTGCAGAATTTAAGTTTAGTTAGTGAAATTAACCTTGGATACTATGAATTGACATTGCTTATCAGATTGTCTCTCTTATGTGTTACGTATGATTTCGCTACATTCTTGCTTTGAGGTGTTCAGTCCTAGCACATGTCATCATATAATATCTTTAGGCAAAATTCGTTTTCTACTGTCACAATATATTTGCATAACTTGGTTGTTTCGTCACTCAATGTCTTTCATTTTCCTTCCTTTTGTTTTCCTTTTGAAGGAAGTGAAAGCTAATAAGGAATGTTAATTTGTAGTTTGATGGGTGAGACTGTTGTTGTTCTTTAGCTGTATTTTGATGGGTGGCCTGATCAATGAGGTTTCAGAGGAGTCTTGTCGTTATGATGCTTTAATTCTTTTGCTATTGATGCTATCAGTTAGTAGTCGATTTTGTGTGTTCTTGCCTTTTACTCGAGTTTCATGGCTTGATCTGGTGTAGCTGCTGCAGCTGTGTTTTTGAAGTTGTTCTTTTGAGCTTTGGAGGTACTGGCAGTGTTATCTCTGCGAAGAGGTAGCTGTTGGGATCGATTATGCTGGTTAATTCTCAAGTTCCTTGTTGTGCCCCGCAATTTCTTTCCTTGATGGGTGGATCTTGTGCTGTATTGCAAGGTGAGATAAATGTTCCAAGCATTCCAGCTGAGCTACAGCTACCAAATTCAGACAACACATTGTAGACAGTTTCTGCTTGGGAATTAAGTTTCCTGTTGATCACGCTATGCTGAGTGGTTTGTGTTGTGGAATTTCAATATATTTGCCGCTGTGGTCCGTTGTCTTGTGGTGCTGAAATTATATGGTATGGTGATATCTCTTGAATGTTGGCTAAATTTGGCTGTCGGCAGTGAGTGTTTGGAGAGGATATGGAAGTCGTTCTATCTCTCTTGTATATTGCTGCCTTGAATTATATATGGTTCTTGTCATCCGGGTACAGTATTGTGTGTGTGTGTGTGTGTGTTTTTTTCTCCTGTTGTTGAATGGGGGTCCTTTTGTCTTGAGAGTCTACTGTTAATACTTTGTGTCCACCATCCTAATGACTTCATTAGTTTTTTTGGATGTATCTGTTAACGATTTCTAATAAAATTTGGTTTCTATTCATTAAAAAAAAAATTAAAATTGTGGGTGTAGTTTTGAGCTAACTGTATTCCATTACAATATCCTGACAGCATTATTTTCGACATGTAAAGCTCATATCGTGGAGAGAGAGCTATTACAGGACAATCCTCCGGCTGCGAACAATAGTCCAGGTAACTACCCAAACCTGTGCAGCTTAATTTAATTTTGGCTTTCACAGATACTGATCATTACTGGGTCTATATTTTCTTGAATGCACAAAATGAAAATTCTTGTGTATGCCATTAATTAACACCACTTTTTTTGAATGCCTCTGTCTAAGTGTCTTGTGTCTTGGGAAACTTCTGGATCTTCAGTGGATGAAAATTTAAAGAGAGTTGGGATAGGAAAGAGATGTTTTTTTCTTTTTTAATGTAACTTCAACTGCTCCTTTTTGGTCTTGATGTGATAAAAGAAGTTATACGGGGGCATGGGTTGGAGATTTTTAAGATGCAAATAGTCAAAACTGAAGATTCTAAGAGATTTTCATAGGTCCTAGGTTCAGAGTTTTTTCCATTTGCAGGACTGAAAAGATAAAAGGAACACTAGCATGCACACATAGGTGAAATAGAATTGACTAGTAATTTAACCTGCTCTTGGTCACACTAAAATTCAATTCTTTTTAAAAAATAAAATATGTCAAGTTGTCAATGCATTTTTTTTACGTGAAAATAAACAAATTATAAATCGAAGAGAAGATGTATGTATTTGATAAAATAAATTGAGAATCCATTTAACATTACACCGTAAGTATGATGTGAAGATAATTTTGAAACAGAGAAAGAATATGCCGATGTCTTAAATGTGTTTTATTACATTATGATTTTTTAATTGAAAAATATAAAGATATTGATTATGGATATGAAATAAATTTAAAAAAATAATATAATCTAATAAACTAAAAAAGAGTTGTTGATGTCAATTAAATACTAAAATTAAAAATTAATATTTTTTATTTTATCTTCGAGGTTATCTTTTCATACCAAGCACAAATGATTTCTATTTCTATAAATACATCATGCTAAATAAAAAATATATATATATATAATATTAATTAAAATAAAAAAATACAAAACACCAAGCATAATTGAACTTGACTAATTGCTAAAGAGCCCAGGCATGCTAGGCTTGAAAACTTAGGGCAACAGGATTAGTTTTTTTTATTTTGTTTTTTATAGAGTGGATAACATGTCTTTTTCTTTTCTTTTCTTTTTAAGTGACAAGTCATTCACTATACTAGATGATTTGTCGTCACCTACAATCTTCTCTGATCGTCAAAAGTGTTTGAGAAATCATGGTTCAACTTTTAGGATCATAAAAACTCATTTTTCAAACTTCTTTTTACTTGTAAATACCTAAAAAACACCATTAGAGAATTAATAACAAATATATCAACGTAAAATGCAAATAAATTGATTCAAAAAACAAAATCAAGCCAACAAATTTTTCATTCTCAACTTCGGTCTGTTTTTTTTCTTTTTGCAAGATGAGAGGAAAACAAATCTCAATGAAACTCCTCTCATAAAATGAAACTCATTTACACTAAAAACAAACTTACCGGTAATTGAATCGTGGTTAATTAATGATTTTCTTTCTCCTATCTTGTTTTCTAGTAATCCCTTACTCTTCTTTATCAAACTTAAAGGGCTAAAATATAAAATAAATAAAGTTCAAATGTAAAAACTTAGAAAACAAGAATAGAACAAAATAAGAAATTGAAAATAAATAAGTTTGGAGATCAAAAATGTCAAAAAAGCGCCACAGCTATAATAGCAAAAAGAAAAAGAGTCAAAAGTTTGTATTTTTTAATATTTTTAGATTATTTTGGTATGATGATGTTAGAAATAAATTTTAAAAAAATATATATAATATTTTAATATTTTTCAAGTAAAAAACAAAAATAGTTGTCAAATACTAGCTTCGTAAAAGCAGCAGTCTAAACTAATTCAAAGGTCAGGCCCATCATAGAAATCTGTAGGGGCCTATATTGTTAGGATTTGAGTTCAAAATCTTTTTTTGGAGTTCCTTATCTTCAAGTTTTTGCCCAATTTATTGTATCTATCGGCTACGCTGCCATTAATGTACAACCGACGTCATTCTCTTTTGGGCCTAAGAAGGCGGAAGTGCTTTTTAAGTTTGTCCACTTTGGTTTTGCTCTCATTGTTCAAGACCAATGCTGTTTCAATCAGAGGACATGGGAGATTGGGAGTTAGGAGAGTGTCCGTTTAAAAACAAAGGACATGGAAGCGCAAGACATGCTACTGTTAAGCGGGAAATCATAGAAGTTTATTTTGGGTGATTAATCTACTTCAAAATTATAAGTTCTTAGAATGTAATGAAACTGGCCTTGAATGTCGAAAAGTTAATAACCAAATTAATAACAGGTTCTTAAGTTGGTATTGTGACATAATTCGGAAGGACTTTCCCTCTAGTCTCTCTAATTGTAAGCGAGTAAGCTCCCTCTTGCAATCAGTATTGAAGGAAGCTCTTCCTCCTAAAATATTTGCAAAATGTAATTCATTTTATAATTTTATGAATAAAGAATTATAATTATTAAGAACTCAGTGATGTTTTATAATTTTTATATTTGATTCAATAGGATGTGTTAAAATTTAGGTTTTTATTCTTTCATGCCTACAGCTAAGCTAATTCTATTGTTACAGTATCAGTCCAATATGGAAAAGGAGTCATAAAAAAAAAAAAATAAACCGAACACAAGAATATTACTAATAATATCTATTATCCAGTTATTTATCTCATTTTTCTTAATATTTAATCAAGTTGCTTTGCTAAAGATATAAATAATCATAGATAATCATGTGATGATATAATTTAGATGAGATAAAAAAATTTCATCTCTTGAAATGTTAATTAAGAAAATAACTAGAAAATAAATGCAAGTACAAAAATGAGTAATAATTAATTCAATGTTTTATTTGTTTGGACTTGATTGTATCATAACTCTGTAATTAATTAAGATTAGATTTATTGTTTGATGAACTCCAACTATTCAGTGAATAACATCCGTAGCATTGCAAAAATTGGATAGGTTCAATCTATAACCCTCTAAAAAGATCTGTTAAATTCATAAAGTTTTTTGAAAATCTCTAAACAACTAGTAATTAAGGGAATTCCTTGTCTGTTCTTTCATTTGGACGCGGGCTTCATCTCCATCTTTAGAACCATGGAGAGCTACTAGCCCAATACATAAACATGTGCTGATGAATAACTAACCTGCAATGATAGAAAATATGAAGTAGTGCTATGAATGACCTAATATCATGTGTGTGTGTGTGTGTGTGTGTGTGTGTATATATATATATATATATAGAGAGAGAGAGAGAGAGAGAGAGAGAGAGAATATATATTTATTTTGTAAGAAAAATTAAGCTGATGCTAATCCAAGAATACCCATCTGGTACGTAGGTTATTTTCTTTACTGCTGGTGATCAAAACAACACGGAGATCAATGGATATGAATAATAACACTTTGAATGAAGGTTGAAGACTGAGGTATTTTTCCTTAATTTCCTACATGCATGCTAGCTTCCTTGTTCAACAATCAATCTCAAAGCTGGTCATTGGTGATTTGAATATTTACATTTACTATGAATAACACTTGTTGATGATTATTTTTGTTTCAAACCTTACTATATAAATAGTTGAACAACGAAATAATTAAGTTGTTAATGTTCTACTTTTCTCTTTCTTATTTGTATAGTATTATATATTAATGTGCTATTTTGCTAAGTTGTGTTATGTTTAGAAATAAAATATGTGAGCATATTTAGCGATCTATTCTATATATGCAGTGTTGTAAAGAATTTCAGTTATTTATTAGATAATTTAGTGTTGAAGAACAAAAATCTACTGCAATGTTTTTGTAGTCGAATTAATTAATAGGTTCTTAAGTGTAATTATTCTGAGTATTGATTAAAATTTTCACTTGGTATAAGAAATATTTAATATAATAGCTAAAAATCACTAAAAATATGTTTTCTTAGAGTGATAAAAGAAATGAGATGTGTTTTTTTATATGCAAAAAAAAAATAGTAATAATTATGAAAAATGGTTTGAATCATGGAAGCTATCAAGAAAAAAAAATAACCGCTACCATAAAAGAAAATCATGCGGGAAAACAATTAAATGATTAAAAGTAATAATGCAAGGACTCACGCAAGGACCTGATTGCAAAATATTTTTTATTATAATAATGAAATTGTAATTTATAAAAATAGAAGGAGAAAAAAACTACAAAATTAAGGACTGAATAGCAAAAAAAATAAAAAATGGACTACAATAAGTTTCTAAAAAAAATAGGTTGTAATTAAATTGAAACTTCTTAGAAACTATGTTAGTTGCAGGAGTACAACTTCATATGCAATAGATAGAAACCAGAAAAAGTCCATGGCCTCTATATATCTCCGGTCTATTGATGGGAGGCCTTGTGTCCTTTGTTTGCTGATAGCAGAATCTAAAATAAAAACATAATCCTGTGAATTTATCTTGCTGGGCTCATCTGGCCTGAGGTTCTATCTGGCCTGAGGTTTGATCTGGCCAGTGTCATCTCTTGAGTTATCCTTGCACCCACACACACACACACACACACACACACACACACACACACACACACGTTTACAGTACTTGAGTTCGATAATTAAGCTGTTGCAAAAACATAATCTTGTGAATTTATCTTGCTGGGCTCAATATCTGGCCTGAGGTTCTATCTGGTCTGAGGTTTGATCTGGCCAGTGTCATCTCTTGAGTTCTCCTTGCGCACCCATACACACACATTTACAGTACTTGAGTTTGCTTTTGCAAAAATATTTTGACAAGACACGAATAAAATTAAGAGAGACTTTCTTATAAAACTCTCAAAATATAAAAGAACTATACAACCCTTTTATTCTCAACTTCTAGATTTGTAATGAAATCATCATTATTGCCTCCACCGTGCTCGTCATCAAAATAAACGTCATGACAGTAAAATTTTAATTCACATCTATCTCTTTCTCCATTAATTATTTATCTTCTTGGGATTGTTGCCCTTCGACTCTCTTTCTTCATCGGAGTATAATGTTTTTCCACTCATTTATTTAATTATTCACCATACGATTTGTGGCTTCAGCATTATGAATTAATGAAAGGAGTTTTCAACCTAATGACTTCCTTCTTCAGTGTCAGGGTTTGTGTAATCTTTTAGAATCTCGATCCATTAAGGCTTCCACGCATATTTAACACTTCTGCATGAGTTGGTTTTTCATCCTTCGCATCTCCAACATTTTTTAGTCATGGCTGAACCTAGAAACTCTTGCTCATCTGGCTTACTACCACCAAAATTAGATTGATTTTGGACTCGGTACCAATTTGAGGTAGGGAAAAAAAGTAAGATTTAACTAGAAAAAACAGGAAAAAAAAAAAAAAGAGGAGAGCAAATGCAATCAAAGAAAAGAAAATAAACTAAAAAAATTACATTTGTAGATTCCTCTATTATCAAACAGTTGACATCATCTAATATCTCGTACTTTAACTTTCATTAGTATTGTATTTTTATTTTGATTATCTCTTATTTAATTTTTATTATTTCTCTCTCCATAGAACGTTTATATTCCTTATTTTCTTATCACCTTGCCTAAAATATTCCTAATTAATCCTTAGTTTTTTTTTTGTTTTTTTTCTTATATATATATATATATATATATAATGCACACAACTTTGGCTTTTTCCCTGTCTTTCTTTCTTTCTTTATTTCTTAGTACTAAACAAGGCAAAAAAGAAAGATAAAACTTAGTTTTTTTATTTTTTTTCCCGTAAGTCATTGAACATCATGGACTATTATTAAGGCATCAATGAGCTTAGAGACATGCCGAAAATATTTTTACATACTTTTTGGCCAAAAAATATTAAGTTATTATTTTTTTCTAGCTATTGCACTCACATCATACTCTTCAAAAACAAATAATAGGTAAAAGTTAAGAAACTAAGTTCAAGAAAAAAATTGGAAGTATTTAAGGGAAAGTGATAAAGAAAATAAGGAATATAAATTTTCTAGGAAGAAAAAATTGTAGGTATTAATTATGAGAAAATAGAATAAAAATACAATAATGTAAGTTATATATGCATGCATGCATGTATGCGGATCCCTCGATCTCCTTATAAACTCTCAAAATTAATATAAGAAACCTGTAATTTATTGTAGCAACCCTTAAATACTAAGCAAAGCCCTAACTAAAAAAAAAAAAAACCCTTAAAAATAATCTTAGCCATCCAAATGACTTTAATAACTAATACATAAACAGATAAAGATAAAACTCTAATTATATAGCAGTGGTTATAGTACGCTATTAGGATTTGCTCTTACATCAATTAGTTTACTTTGTTAACTACTTACTAGGATAGCCCTGCATTACAGGGGGAAAATAATTTTGATATCGTTTGATTATTTATGTATAATCAATTGTTTAGTTATTTGAATATATTATTGTAATTTTATTTGATTATTGTCGTAGTTATTATCATTATATATTTAAACAAGAATAGATATCATACCTATTAAAAATGCTTGACCCAAATTTCATGTAATTTTTATAGCATTGTTTTTCAAAGTAGAATCGATGTTTAATATTTTTTTATTTATTGAAATTAAAATAAAAGGGTAATACAACATTTTAAGAAATATATAATATATATTTATTTATCCATATCGAATATGAATTCTTAATTGTTGCTGTTTTTGTGAAAGAAATATATTAGATAATTCAACAATTATAGTATCATAAACTTTATTATTAAGTTAATGGGGGCTGATCTTGTTTAAGGCTATGTTTGATGGGGGGGATAAATTAGGTAAAGTGGAGGGATTGATAAGAGAGATCAGATGGATGGCTTACTATCTCTTTAGTTGTTTGGCTAAAAAGGAAAAGGAAAGATCCCTCAATCTCTCATTGGATCCTCCTCGTCTCTCTTACCAAATGAAGGATACACCCACCCTTCATTCTCAATCCCTCGCGATAAGTAGAGTGTAAAGCTATATTTATCAGGAAGGATGGAGAGGGAGAAGGATGGAGAGGGTGACTTATCATCCTTATAGTTGCTTGACTAACAAAGAGAGCCAACCCATCCAAATTGAAAGCAATGAAATTACAAAGAAATGAAAGGATAAGAGCCAATATACCCAAATTAAATTTATTTGAAATTACAAGGGAGAAAGGATTCGAGGGATTCTTCTAATTAATGCCTCATTGGATCCTTATCCTTTTCTCCTCGTATCCATCATTCAATCCCTACTGACAAACAAAGTGTAAGAGATGTTTTTTTTCTTTTTCTTTTTCTTTTACATCTTATAAAAAAATATATTCAAAATGCATCTTAAATCGAAACTTATGATGTGATCAGTTTTCATTTGATTTAAGCAAAAAAGATTTACAGTAAACATATGTTAAAAAAATTGTAATTCAAAATTTTTAGTTAAGATATTTTCTCCTTTTTTTTAACCCTGGTATCAATTATTTAACTTTCCTATTTTTACCTGAATATATGAAGCTAGCATTTTATGCGTTAATTTTCTAATACATGACAAAATAATACTGGTTAAAAATATCATTAATTTACTATTTTTCTTGTATTTGACCTATGTTTTGTCACTATATTCGATTTATAAACATTTATGTTTTTGTTTTTAAACCCTCTGTTGTTTCTGTTGTATACATTAAAATCTTGTTAAATTCATCATCCCATTTAATTTTCCTTATATTTTACGTACATGGATGGACAAACAATTTAGTAAAAACCTACCCTTTTAGTTTTAAGCCTATTTTATATACCAAGACACTAAAACTTTAATTTATTGATGTTGTGCATGTATATGTTCCTTGATATTTATTTAATATAAACGTTATTTTCTTTTTTTGGTTAATTAATATATTTTTATGCATGTGGATTCGGTTTGTTTATATGATATTTAGTAATTTCATTTCAATTAATTTTTTTTGTGATTATTCTGTGTGGTTGCATTCTTATTATTTCTATTTTATTTTCTAGTTATCAAGAGAAATCATACGAAAACGTAAACCACATGTCATTTATATTACATTTATCTTTTCATTATATAGCATAGTATATATTATTTCTCTTTAATTTCCTTAATTTTTCAATTCAATTATTTTTCAATTTTAATGTTGAAATATCAATTAAAATTTCCACTATAATATTATATATAAATATAATATGTTCATTGAAAAACCTACAATTGGATTTACAAAGCCATAACCATTTCTTATCACACTAACGACATATGCTTAAACATGTTAAGTGCTTTAATATGGATGATTTTATTTTTAAAGAATATTTGTATTAACAAAGCCAATCAACCCCACATTTTTTAACTAGGGTCGTTAGAACCGCACCGGATGGCCAATTCAATTAGGGCATCTGTGTACCTGCTTCTATTTTAATTCGATTATGCTAGGAATCTTTAATGGTTCAAAATTAGATGAACTGTATGATCAAGCCACTAACTATTTGATCTTTGATTACCTTTTATGGTTTAACTGTAAAAAATCCTAAACGTAGAGTTTTTGCATAAACTAATCCATAATTCAAATATTGCAATTAACAAACTTACTAACTCTAAAGGGACTCTTGTATTCATCTTAGACAGAGATTTCTCAGTTAATATTATTTGAGAATAAATGAAATATTTTTTTTTAAAATTTACCTAGAGTTATGAATCCTTTTCTGATCACTCAAGTACCTTTATATAGTTCATGTTATATCAAATGTCTATCATTTTGTTATCTCAATTAAATTAACATATAACATGATCAAAGCATAACATTTTCTATATAAGATAACTTAATGATCTTGAGTCTAAAAATCAATTACACAACCGTCACGTGAGCCTTTCCATGGACATAAGTGATCTCTCCATATGGAATTCTCATGCGGATTAGTTCAAAATATATGTCTTATGACAAGCACCTACATATTAGTTTTAGGTATCTTTTATACCTCAACTTATGAGAACAACTATTTACTTTCATAAAGGAAAGAATATAATATGTATAAGTTTTTATGGCTGTAATGAATGTCCAGTATTTAAGAGTATCGACCAGGAACATTTTATAAATAATGATTTGATGCAATATAAATCCCATAATTATAACAACTTTATAATTTTCTTTGTAAAGTATTTTTTACCATATGAATTTTATTTTACTCTAGATTTATCAATATAATATTGTATGAATATTAAAAATAAATTAAGCATTTATTAATAATACATATGTATTTATATAAATATAATAATATCATGTGTAATCAATCAATTAATTATAAAATATATTAAACTAATAATTTGTATAGTCCCAGTCAATCCTCCTTCAAAATAAATAAAGAAGGCTATATTATTTACAGTTAAGATAATTTAAAAGTATAGAATGCCAACTCTGTCGAGTTTTATGTGTTATATTACATGTGGTATATGTTGTCATGTTCTGGATTCCTTGTAAAAAATACTGAAAAGAAGAAAATTTCATAATTCAATACGAACTAGAAACACGGATTTTAACATATTAAAACAATATAAAAATACTAAAACATAATTTGAAAGCAAAATAAAATTTAAGAAATTTTTAATTGCACAATTTAACTCCTATACTAAACATGATCTTCCATAACTTTTTGAGATGATATTTTAAGCCGGATACCCTTTAACCTTGATGTCTTTATCTGTGGTTCCATATGTTAATTAGAACCCAATGTTCCCAACTTTTCCAAAGCAATTGAATCCACCTTGCTTTGTCCAGATAAATCTCCACCTTTTTTTTTTTTTTTTACAAACCACTGTGATATGGAGTAGTGGGAACGGTATTCTCAACTTCTACCTTTCTGCTTTGCCATATCCGTAGTTACAAAACTAGTTATGAATACAAATCTCAATCGAATCCGTCCTGCACTTGTTCGTTTAATCCTCTGTTTTACTGATGAACATGATCTCTTGCTGTAACACTACTGTACATGTATGGCAAATAATGACGAAGCTGTCACCGAGAATACCCTTTCAAGTTCTCATGTATTTTGGATATACAAGGGCGGCTATTTCGTATTTAAAAAAAAATTGAAAAAAATTTAAATTAATATTTCTTAACGTCTCTTTTTATTATTTTAATACTGATATAAAAAAATTAAAAAAAAATCAATTAATTAAAAGTGTTAGTCCTTATCACAACACATAACCATGATGGTCCTCCCCAGCTAAAAAGTAGGTACCTAGCTAGCTAGCTAAGCAAATCAAAATCACAAGTGGCACAGTACATGTTAGGTCGCATTGAAGAAGAGTGTTAGAGATTCTATCATGAATGACCGAAAAGGCCTGTGGTGTGTAGTTAATATTCTTGCACAAATAATGAGTTACATTGCATACACCCACATAAATGGAAAGGGAGACATTTTATTCTATCTTCTGCACACACAGTACTATCTATACCACTTCCCTTTTCTTCTTTATCTTCCTTTAGTTGGTCTGATAATTAAGTCACTCATTTTTTTTTTTCGTGTTTTCCACTCCTTCAAAAATGGTCCAACCACTCAAAGACAAAACAGATATGTTGATTTCTCTTTTGTCTAGCATGGCTATGAATTGTAACTATGATTTCTGCCATTGGTGATGCAGCACAACCTTTGCCTCCACTCAGTGATGCTTTTCTTCTCTCTCCTAGGTTTTTTCTAGGAATACTGAGTTAATTGGCAGATTATGATTTCACACACACACACACTCTCTCTCTCTAGGGCTTTGTTTTCATTCAAGAATTTCTAAGTTTAAACATAAGCGGATGGTATTTCAGTCTCTTGTTGAAAATATACCAGGAATTGTTTTTATCAGTTTAACACTCTAGGGTTTACAAGACTCTCTCTCTTATTCTGTCTGCGTGTGGGTGGAAATTGATCATGCTGCAGATAAGGTTAATTCTTGATCTGAGTCGTGTTTTCTTGGCTTGATCAATGCTTGGGTTTTTGGGCGATTTTCTTTTTCTTCAGAAAACCAAACATACTTGTTATGTCAGATAATCATTTGTTTTTCGCAGAATTTTGCTCTCTCCATGTGTTGTTTTTTTTTAAGGACATCTTGCAGCTGATCTGCTTTCTTTAATTTAGGGTTTTGGCTAACTCCGATCCAGTGATTCAGCTTGATCTGTGCATTTCTGGGAAATTAAAACCCATGATGAAATTGTCGAGATCTGTGGGAAATAATATATAGAATGAGCATTTCCAACTCTAAATCTGGTCGTTTATGGGTTACTAGGGCTCCTGTTTCCTTATTTATTTTTCTCTTCTTTGCGGCTCACTGGGCTAGATAACGATAAAGATTCTATCCCAGCCGGCCGATCGTTTTAACCTCTGGGTACAGCTGCATATATATGCCCCTTGCTTCTTTTTATAGCTCCATGTATTTAAGCTTTGCGAAACCTACCTTTTTTTGTGGAAAAATCAGAACAAAGTCGCCCCTCATGGTGCATTTTTTGCCATGTAGGTCTTATCTCAGTCATTATCCCAAGTCACAGCCAATAAATCACTCTGTTTGTTCTTAGATCTTTAAGAGAGAGGGAGGGAGGGAGGGAGGAATGTGCACGGTCAGATCACATCTATAGATTATAACCGCTAGCAATGTGTGCTTAATCAGGTCTTAAAGCTATTCTAATGTCCGTAATTGCTTATGGTGGTTGGATTTTAATAGCATGATTGTTTACAAATAAGTTTTGAAACAATATCAATATCAATATATCTTTTACCCTGATTTTTTCCGTGTGTTTTTACTCATTCATTCAATTATTTTTTCTTTGAGAAATGATATAATTAGTGTTTTGTTTGTCTGAACAAGTTCAATTTCAAGATCGATGCTCATAAAAATGATTACTTAGCTCAAATCTTAAAGCATTTAGAACTGAACTTCCAAACTTTAATCTAAACGCTTTCATAATTTGAAATCTCATTTGAATCGTATTTATTTAGCTCAAGAAAGAGCCCTCATGCAGCGACTTCATAATTATTCTTGAATTTGAAGAAAATAATATTACAAATTATGTGGTGTAATTTCACAATTTTACTAAGAAACGGCTCGATTAAAAAGTAAGGGACATTTGATAAATTAAACTTTTGCATTGTCATAACTTTATAAATTAAGGGACATTTGATAAAGCTTGTTCTAAACCTGGAGACTTCCTTGCCTTTTCTTTTCCCTTCATTTGTTGTGTAAAAAAAATGTAATATAAAAATATTAAATTAAAATTTAGAAGGTGAAATCTCAACTAATTAATATATAATAAATAATAAAAGCATTGTAAAAAAATTTCAATTCAAGTTTCAAAAACGTTTTTCATGGCTTCTCTTTCTTAAAGATTTATCAATGTTTTAAAATTTGTCATCTTTTTATTTGCACAGTTCATGTTAAGAGGGATCCATCTTATATTGTTAATTTTAATATGTGATAAATTAATTATTATTGATTAATTGGGTACTTACATGCCTCGTACTCGTGGCCAATCCACGTAACTACATCGTAGAATTCCATGCAAAATGCTACCGTTTTATTAGTGTACTTAGATTAGATTAAAGACAAAGTTCAACGTTAATTGTATCATGTGATTTTGGCTTTTGTATTTTGGTGTTTGTGGTTTCAAATTGTGCGTATAATAATCGATTATTATTATTGAACGATGCTAGCTAGAGCCAAAAAAATTAGAGGCTAGCTAGCAAAAAGGAATACGGAGGAAAATATACACAAGACAAAAGTAGGGATTACAAGAAGGAAATAACCCAGCCTTTTCAGCCTGCCAACACAAGGGTTTAGCACTAGTTTTTGGTTAACTCTTTGTGTTTTCCATAATCTTTATGACTGCTTAAACTTGTCATTAGTTTTTTCAATTGCATCATACATACAAAAGAGTTTTCCGTAATCCTTATCACTGCTTAAAATTCCTATTGTTTTGATTTAATTAAAATTTTATTACGTATATCTCTTAACAATTGACGAAATATACTTAATATCTTGCTTCTAAAATATTTTTTTTATATCAATTTTATTATCAAACTATTTAGATTTTTCTATTAAAGACTACTTATGTTAGAATACTTAACGAAAAAGTTAAGTTCCTTACAAAATAATATCATTTCATATTAAAAAAAAAATAGAAATTGGATGGAAAGCCACACAAAAACATGTAAGTCCTTAATTGAGAAATTTTGAAATTTTAATGGCAAAATTGATACCAGAAATAATCTGAAAGAACAATTGAGACGTCTATTTATGTATACATATATAATTCGATTCAACGTATATTTTTAATAAATCAAATTTAATTAATTTCTCACATTATAAATTCAAAAGCAAAACCTCAAGTGTCCATGTTTTCTGAGGTTTTGAATTATATTGGCACATTTATGTTGTGTTGTAAAAAAATAAATATGTTGGATATGCTGAAGATCGAGAACATGATAAGTGAAAATGGATTAATGTACTAGCTAGTCAAATAATAGATAAGATTGGGTTGATAAAATACATGTTATTGTTTTGTGTTTAGTGTACTTAATTGATGGGACAAGATTAAATAAAACTTTTTCAATAGTTCATTTTGGTCTTTGAAAATTTTTAACAATTTATTTTATTTTTACAGCATTTCAGTTTTTATTTGAAAGTTTTTTTATTCTGTAATTTTATCTTATATGTAATTCAGTCACTCAAAACAGGAAAGGCATTGCTGCAATTAAGCCCTTGCATGTAAAATTCATTTTTAATAAAAATATAGGTTAAACTTTAGTCAACCAAACTAAAAAACAAATCAATCAATAATAAATAAGATAATGGGTAGTATGGAATGTTGAGAAATTAAATGATGTTGGACGAGCTTATTCCACACTTCATGAGAGACATGAATTTATTTTGTTTTTGTGACAAATTTAGACATGAGAAGGATTAATTCTTATCAAGTCCAATATATGCATCATGTATTTTACAACTTATCCTATCATCATAATTCATGTATTTTACACCTTATTTTACAGCTTATTCCAAATTTTAATTAAATCCTTATTCTTAATAAATATACCCTTCATCATGTCTTAAAAATATAAATTAAGCAAATATTGATTGCAAATAAATTTGGCTTGTTATCTTGCATTTATCTATCCCTTTACTGAATTAAAATGAAATAGATGAAAAATAAATGTTGAATCAAATTGGAATATATTTACATGAATAATGAGTATAGTTCATATGCAAATAATGTTTGTGAAAGTATTCTAATCATTTTGGTTCGATTATTAAAAAAATATAGAATGGGGATTTAATTAAAAAAAATCTTGAGAAGTAATAAGAAAATTAAAAAATAATTTTTAAATCTTTTATATTAAATTATTCTAATCATTTTTAAATAATTTTTTAATTAAAAAAAATCTTGAGAAGTAATAAAAAAAATAATTTTAATGGCAAGTAGAAAATTAAAATAATTTATTTATGTTAAGTGCAATTAAATCAAATTAAATCTTTAATAGTTTTGTAAATAAAAAATTAATCTATTATATTAAATTAATAAATATCAATAGATAATTTATGAGTTATTAAACTAATTATGTTATTTATTAATGTATTTAATTCATTAGTTTAATAAACAACAATGTTAATTGATTAATTTTATTACTTTAAAAATCATCAATGTAAAATCATGTTTATTTTCCAAAACATAATTAATTTATTATTATGGAAATAATCAAATATTTTTTTATTTCGCTACATAAAAAAAGCTGGCACGTGGGAGCTTTTGCCCTTCATGTGGGCATGTGTGACGTCTTCTAATATCTAAAAATATCGTTTTATTTTGTATAATTTTTATTTATTTTTAATTTCATTCTCCAATCCTAATTTTTCACATATTATATTCTTCAATATGATCTTTATTATTTGGATTTCTATTTTTTTCTTAATTCTTTGTAAAAGTTTTAGTGGTTTTCAGTTTCATTATTTAATTCAAATTGATGGTATTATGTTTTCTAATGGTCCTTATTGTTTTGATTTTTAATTTTTTTTATCATTGTATAAAAGTTATTATTCTTTTCAATGTTACCATTTAATTACAATATTGTTTTTATTTTATTTTTCAATCTTGATACTCATTCTTTTTTATTTGTTTCATTTTATTAAATTGATTTTTTTTTCTCAATTTCACCCTTCAATTAAATATAAAATTTATTTTGTATTTTAATTTTGATCTTCACTCTTTAATTGTTATTTTTAATCCTTTTGTATAATTAAAATTATTTTTTTCAATTTCATCATTTATTATTTAATTGATTGGAAATTGAACTTCATGTTTTTTTTTTTTTCATATTAGATACTTTGGGTCTAATGACTCAAGTCACATATATAAATAGTTAACATATTTTTTTTCAAAAAAAAAGTTTTATAATTTTTTTTTATTGGGTTATTCTAATCACATGATTTGAATAACGAGTTTGACAGGATATCCCGAGTTTATTCAACTATAATTAATATAGTTACAAGTTTGTTAGGACTATTATATTCACACACACCTTATTTCAACACTTGAATATTGTTTTTTATATAAACAAATAATATAGCTAGCCTCATGACGAATCAAGAGCACCAAAGCTAGTAACTCCTATTACATTGAATTCCTATAATATTTTAATTATGCATTTGAAAAGATAAAAAAGCAAAATAAAAATCACAATGAGAGCAAAGAGCTTGCACCCATACATGAAACAAAAGAGAAGAATAAGATCTTGGTAAAAAACAAAAACCAAACCAGCAATAAACATATAGTATAAAAAAAAAATACATTACGATCATAAAGTAATTTGTAAAAGCATTAATGCTGATTGACTTGAATTCCATGGTGCTGGTACCATCACCAGATGTGTTTCGCATGTAGAATTTTGATTATTGACATCCGCGCTTAACTCAACGCTCTTGCATATTTTAGTGTTGCCAGCATTAGAAATATTATAAATTCAAAAAAATTATCGAGAGTGGTAATTTCTAAAATATATAAAGAAGGTATTGCAAGAAGTATAATTAAATATGAACTTTTATGAAGGTAAATTAGAAAAGCGAACCTCGAAAATTAGATAAAAGAACTCTTAATTTCTAAGGAATTTATTTTGTAAAAATATTTTACTTGTAGTAAATTTTATAATATTTGATAAATAATAATATAAAAATATGTAATAATGGTAATGGTGATAATTATAGTAAAGATTTTTTTTTATAATAGTGAATGTGTTGATGGTGGTGGTGGTTATTAGCTATGAAAAACAGTTGGAGAAAATGATGGTAAAAATATATTCTCATGATGGAATGGTGTTGATGATAGTAGGTGATGGTGTTTGTAAGGTGCATGATGGTGGTGGTTGGCATCAACTATGGTAGTGTTGTTAATAATATAGTTATTAAATCCGGTTTTAAGGGTTGATATGATCAAGAGATCGGGTATTAGGTCACACATATTAAATAGGAAAATAAAAAAAAAATTATGTTTGAGATTTTAATATCCCATATATAAAAATTTCGAAACAATACATGTGGATGTAAATTATAAAAAAAAAAATATAAGACACAAAGTGTAGTATATAGTTATCACATATCGAAAAGTTCAGAAACAATTTATGTAAATATAATTATTCCATATTAAAAAATTAAAAAATAATTTATATAGATATAGACTCTAAGAAAATATGAAGTGTAATATAATTATCCATCATAAAAAAGTTAAGAAACAATTTACGTAGATGTAAGTTATAAAAAAAGATACGCAAGGCTAAGTATTTATAAAATAATTTTATATTTTTAGGGTTTATATATATATATATATATATATATATATATATATATATAAAGTTGGGTCTAATCTTGGTTACACTAGATTTCAGGTTGACTCTCTGGATTACTTAAGTTTTGTGATTTGAATTCTATTCTAGGTCTCGGGTTGCCAGGGACCTAAGTCAGCTTGCTAGGATGGATCAAGTTTTATAAAAAAAAAAATATAAGACACAAAGTGTAGTATATAGTTATCACATATCGAAAAGTTCAGAAACAATCTATGTAAATATAAACTATATATAGTTATCCCATATTAAAAAATTAAAAAATAATTTATATAGATATAGACTATAAGAAAATATGAAGTGTAATATAATTATCCATCATAAAAAAGTTAAGAAACAATTTACGTAGATGTAAGTTATAAAAAAAGATACGCAAGGCTAAGTATTTATAAAGTAATTTTATATTTTTAGGGTTTATAAATATATATATATATATATATATATATATATATATATATATATATATATATATATATAAAAATTTGTGTCTAATCTTGGTTACACTAGATTTCAGGTTGACTCTATGGATTACTTAAGTTTTGTGATTTGAATTCTATTCTAGGTCTCGGGTTGCCAGGGACCTAAGTCAGCTTGCTAGGATGGATCAAGTTTTATAACTATGGGTAATAGTTGTAATCAAGTGGTAGTAATAGTGATTGTAAAACATTGGTGATTAAATATTTTACGAAATCAGTTGCTGTTTTTTTTTAATAAAATGTACTAAATTTAAAGATTGATTAACCTTTTTGTTAAAAAAGACTATCTCATTCAATAGTTTAAGCTGTTAGGTGAGGTCTCAAGATATTATTTATATTATTATCTAATATACCTCCTCAAGTAAAAGCCCTTGAAATTTACAGAGACTCACATTATCTTGTGTTTAATTTGTTATCAAATAAGTGAAGATGATGAGATTCAAACTCGTGACTACTTGATCATTAAAACTCTGATACCATATTAAAAAATCATCTCACCTAATAACTTAATCTATTAAATAAAATTTCAAAATATTATTTTTTCAAATTTTATCACGAAACAAACACAGCAAAAATGAGGCTTTTTCTTTAAAATATATTTTTACACAAACGCCAACTTGATCCTCTGAATTATAAAAAGGAACTCATCTATGCTAGGCCTAGCAGAAGCAGGGGAACGCTCGTTTCGTAAAGAACAGCTATCCAAATTACAAAGTTGATTGTTTGGCACTGTTTAGAAAGTAAGAAAATAAACTTGAGTCTCTGTGATAGCCCATAGAAAAGCACTTTTACCACTGAAGATTATTTTCATTACTATTTTTTTTTTCTTGTTCCCGAGAATCTTTACAGTGCGGCTACGTTTGTCTTCTTCTTCTTCTTGAATGTCAGATGATGAGTTGCTTTCATGTTGTGAATATACTAGCTCGGTGCAATGAATTTTACCCAGGCCATGTCTAGTTATTCGTTTACATAAAAAAAGCAAATAATTAACTACTAATAATAAGAATAAATAATAGTTTGCTATACGTCGAAGAAGCATGTTCTTGCTGTGGTCATTGCATTTGTAAGGTATTCTGTTTGAGTGTGCTTCTCTTTCTATTGCAAATTGTTGAACTAGAGCCAATAAGAATAAATAATAATTTGGAATTATTATTATCTTTCCCCCCAATAATCTTCATGAGAATTTAATTTAGTTTCTGCTGTTAAGAATTATTGTCAACATGACAAGCAGTCAATTATGAAGCTGCTAGCTAACTCGTGAAGTGATGAATCATGGATCACATATAGTACAGCACATAAAAGCCATGTGCTTCCTCTTATTTCAAGTCTTGCTTTTTCTCTAAATCGTATATGGTCACCTGGCATGTCTAGCTATAGCATTTACTAGGTTCTTCCCACGCTGCGCTGCCATTCAAATTAGTTTTTTTTTTTTATTAAAAAAATGTTTAGGTATTATTAATATATTTTTATAATAAAAAAACTATATAAGAATTAATTTAATGTAATGTTATTCACTTGACAAATTTAAAAATAATTCAAACAACTAATTTAAAATATAATTTAATTAACTTTAAAAAATTGGTGCAGTATATTTTTATAAATATTAAAACAATAACATATATATTAGATCGAGTTAAATCAACTCGGGTTAATCTGTCAAATCTGATACCCAGGTCATGAGACTATAATAACTTTATAGAAAGTAAATAAAAAACTCAATTCTTAATCAATCAAATATTGAATGATAATATTGAAAATAAAATTTAGATAAAAAAATGAGTCGAATCAACTTGGGTTAACTTGTTAAACATGAGTCATAAAACCGTGATAACTTTATAGAAAGTAAATCGAAACAAATTATAAAATTCAATTCTCAATCAACCTAATGTTGAAGGGTGAAATTAAAAAAAAAACCACCCGAGTCAACTGATCAAACCTGTGATTGAGGTCATGGGATTGGAATAACCTCATGATTGCAAACTAAAAGAAATTATGAAGTCTAATTATGAACATAATATTGAAGGATGAAATTAAAAAAAAATCAAATAAAAAAAAAGAAAACTGAGTCACCGATTTAATTCATGACCCGGATTATAAAACCGAGAACCCCATAAAAAAATAATTTTTTTATAAATTTTAATTACAATAAACCCAATTTTGAAGAATTAAATTGAAAAGGAATCAAATAAAAAAAGGATAAAAAAAGACCAGAGTTAACCCAGGTTAACTTGCCAAACCCAGCTTAGAAAACCAGGACCAATTCCAAGGAAATCGAATAATTTTTTTTATAAAACCCGATTCTCAATCAATCCAAATTAAATAATGAAATTGAAAAACAATGGTTAAAAAATAGACAAAAAAATAACTTGAGTCAACACAGTTAATCCGCAAAACTTGCGATCTTAGTCATAAGATTAGGATAACCACGTGAAAGATAAATAAAAATAAATTATGAAATTTTATATCCAATAAATTTAATGTTAAAAAATAAAATTAAAAAAAAATATGTTTAAGAAGTAAAGTGAAACCATTGATTACTATATTGAAAAAGCCAAGCTGTTTTACCCTATGTTAATTTAGCATTCTCCTTTCAGGCTATATTTATCAGCGGAGCAAAATATGAAAGGAAAAAAGAAGAAGAAAAAGAAAAGAAAAGAAAATTATAGGTCATACAATCACAAGAAATTGAAGTATTCGTTGGGTATTGCATCTTGGCAAGATTGAATTTTACAATGCAAATATTAAAATTGATTGCAGCTCGAAAAAATTGGACCCATAAAATTCTTTCTTGAAATTTTAGTTACACTTCTGCAACATATATAGGTAAGTCAATGCAATTATTAATCTAATTCTTGCTCCTTTTCCCCTCTTTGTTACTTGTTTGGAATGTAATGATGATTAATTAAAATCCAATTATTTACTCCACATAAAATTTACATAAGGAAGTCAGCACAGAGACCACGATGCTCAATCCATCCATGTCCGATCTTATTGGAGGGTCCGTCAGGAAAAGAATATTCACTGGCATCCTCACAGCTTCACAAGACAAAACCATATGGCAATCTGTTAAAGAAGTACACAGGATAGAGGAATCTATGCCTTTTTCGTTAGAATCTGAGTGTCCTTCCTCAGATGCCTGTTTTGTTTCTTTAGAACTGGTTTGGGACTAGCTATGATGTCCTGACTTTTCGTGCATGCTGTTTCTTTCCAAGTTCAACATTTATATCCCGGATCCATCATCCTACTCTTCACCCCCATCAAATCCAAAAAGACATACAAATCCAAACTTTCACTGATGACATATAGTCAACAGCTATATAGGTGATGTGTTCTTCTCCAACTTTGCTATCCCTGATTTCTTTGCTTTCTTTCCCTTACTTCGCACAGGCAAATGGAAAGATATACAAGCCTTTAAAATGCCAATTAATACTTGTCACAAGTCTATACCACTCTATATCTCCCTGAACTTTATTCGATGTCATTACAATTGAAAGTTTCTCACTAAATATGTCCATATCTCCTATCATCGCATACTAATAGCCAAAACTCTGAATTTTTTTTTTGAGAAGTATATGATTTTATTGAATGTCATAACCTGCCGGCATGCAAAATTACAGAGCCTGCAACATATCAATTTTGCAGGAACTACCAAACAAAGCAAGGTTCATACAAAGAGGACAAAACAGCCTAAGAAAGCAACATTGAAATCTACACCAGATAACCATCACAACAAAATTTAGGGAAAACTTTTAAGAGTCTCCAATTCATCTCTCTAATGAATCTGAACCTCTTAAATGAAATATCTTTAGCAGCTTGATAAAGATAAGTTAAGAGATTAATCAAAATCAAATAATAAAATCACTAGATCTTGACACTTCCTGCTTAGCCATGTAATTTATCAGACTATTACTTTCACGATATACATGAAAAAAAGTAATTGAGACAAAACTCTGAATTTTAGATACAATAATGTATGAACTCGTTGATATATAAAACAATTGGATTGATTGTACTATTTTTTTTTTCAAAGTATTATCTTATCCAAAGTTGCCCAAGGCGCAGACGCCATTGACGCAGTCACCTACCGAAGATATGTGGTGCACAATGCGAGGTAGCACTCTCTTATTTGCCTGGTATGTTATGAGGATGATTGACACTGGTTGCCACAAGTGTCTGTACGTATGTCTCGGTGAACCACAAAAGAAAAGGACCGAAAGGATAAATGGATGCCTGGGCTAGAGTTATCAACCGGGCAAAGCTATCATGACTATTTCCTTCCCATTCCACATGCCAACCAATATAACTTGAAGATGGTGGGCCTAGGCAATGATTTTTTTTGGTCGTGATGATTGATTGGAAGATAAACTTCATTCCGCACACCATAATTGAGGGAGGTCAGTTCTTCACATTTTTATTTTGATGTTTTTATAAATCATATTTCAAACATTTTACGTGCTCAATTCGGAGGTTTAATTTCTCCTCTTACGAGAGTTAAGTAATCTTTGCTAAATTATGGAGGACTGGTTGTGAGTGAATATAAGGTGGCCCACGGAGCTTGTTACTGTTATTCTATTACATTATAATGCCTCCAAATTACAAATTATTAAATATTTTATTTTTGCTGAATTATAATAATTTATCTTCTTACCTACCAGCTTAACTAATTATCCCATAATCATGCATGTTAGTTACTAACATTAATTGTTGTTCAATTATATATGACTCGAGAAGTATACATGTTGTTACTTCCAAAGAAGACTAGTACGATTTATTTCCTAACAAATGAATTGTTAAATAGAGTTATTAAATAAATCATAAAAATTTATATTTCTTTCGTAATATAGCTAATCTCTCCATAATTATGATAATTATTAATTGATAATTAAGTGCAATTTCAATAAAAAAAAGTTTCTTGTTACTTTAGAGATGAAAAAAAATATTTAAATTGTAAAGAAAACATTTGTAAGTGATTACAAACTAATTATTATTTACACTTATTACATCCTAAATACCATCTTATTATTTCATAAATTTGAAGGCACTATAATAATTACACAATCCCTTGAAATAACTATATAAATCCGTACCCACCCCTGTGACACAAGGAATCTTTTACTAATTCAATTTCACTTTTACTAGATGGATCAAGAATAACAAAATAAGATAGGTTTTATTTTTCTTTTCATGAATGAGATCATAAATAATAATTAGCTTTTAATCAAAAGTTTATAAGACTTCTTCTTCTTGACTAGGATGTTCCAACAAGGGTATTTTATTTTACAAAATACATATATAATTGAGCTTAAACTATTGTAAATTAATAGAAACGAGTTACCTTACTTCGTCGCCGGGTCTTAATAATATAAGATTTAACCATCCAAAATGATCAAATATAGTCAATATTTTCCAACCACCATAACATACCGAAGTTAAGATTTTATTCTAAAAGGGCACAACTCAATATCCAATATGATCCTCTAAAAAATAGTAAAAAATAAATCAAATCTAGATTTGAGTTAACATCAAAACATTAAAATGAAATAAAAGAAATAGAAGAAGAAGAAGAAGAGTGAAAGGGGCCGCGCGCCGCCAAAGAAAGTCATTAATATATAATTTAGAGTCTATCTTTAATTCAAGTTCTTGAAGTGAAAATTGTTACAAGTATAATATAATTCCATATATGCTAGTTATGTTACAATTAACCCTATACTTTCATGAACTATTGAAATTAGTATCCTGAGTAAATTCATGACTTGACTTTCAAACACTGCCTAGCATTTTAATGCTGAATAGAGGTAATTTAGTTAGTTTATGGAATTTTAATTAAAATCCAATTGAATTTCTTTTGTAGCAGGCCTTAATTTGAAGGATGTTTTTAACACAAGGCATACAGTATAATCATTAAAAAATATATAAATATTGCACGGATAATTAACTCTTTTAATTTGGTAGCAGGCCTGATGATAATTAGTAATTCATTAGAGAAAATCATGTGGACACCGAGATGCTATATATTCCCTCAAGTATTTACAGCTAGTAGAAATTATTAACCCTTAATTCGAAGGATAAGATAAGGACATGAAACAAATATCAGAACCTCTTGGAGGTTTTCCACGTTGGTAACTTTTGTTAGTATTTTTTTAATTAATATTAACATTTCTTTTTTCAATAAGTTTCTGATTCGAACCTCTTCTTTGTAGCAAAAGAAAAAAAACCCTTTTTTCAGAATCTTAGTTCATAACGTTATTGGATGTGCATTCCATATATATAAAGTACCTTTTATCTAAACTGTAGGTTAAATTGTTGCCAATTTAACTTAAATTTTCGCTAGATCATCTGCGTTGCTTGTGATTAAATCTTTCCACAAAACGGTGATGAAATATTTTTGGAGATCGTTTATTTTCATGTAATTGTTCATTCGCCAAGTATTTGTGATCACATACGTACAATATATTAGCTCATGTACTACAAAAGTTAATTGTTCCATAGTCACTACAAATCTTAAATCATTTTGCCTGCAAACAAGTGGGCATGAAGGAATTTACAAGTAGAATATACATTATTACTATACGGTGTCTTGAAAGTAAATTTCCAAGTGAATGATTCATGTATAAATCAACATTTTCTGTTAGCTCTCATCAATTTTGGTACCATATATATATATATATGCGCGTGTGATTAAAAGAAGAAAAGTTCTGTTCATATTGACAACCACAAAATAAAGAATATGAACTCTAGAATTGAAATTTTCCTTCATCGCATCTCCTTGATTCCACTAATAGTATAGGAAAGTGTCTCAGGGAACTAGCCTATCAAAATCTGGTAGAAACCAATCATAATTTCTATTGCTATGGATTACAAAACTTAATTATTCTGAAATTTAAGAATATCAGAACATTAGTATTGAAATTCAACAGTTCATTAATTTTAATGTTCCAGCACAGGCTCAATTCAAGCTTGTAAGTTACAAAAGAGTTCAAATCCACTGCTTGCACGTACGCAACAAATTTATCAACGGTTGAACTTGCAACCCTTTCGTTTCAACTAATTAAAGATATATGAGATCATAGATGCATGCGTTGAAATTTCTGTATGGGCACCTGATACACTTGAAAGTGGACAGTGAATGACCCTTTCGTCTATTCAATCACTTTTCCTTGAAGTTTTTTTTTTTTCCCCCTGATCCAATCAAGTGGGCTAATTGGACCTAGGAAGTTCTGCAGAGCCTAAGAATTGCATATTAAGAGATAAATAGTAGAGAGCTAACCCTAGAAGAATATATAAGGACAGAAAAATCTGTGATTTTTTAATATATATGAAGCTCTCTTTTGCAGTTTCAAAGAATATATCCCAGGAGTTATATGCTTACTATATGAAGCTAAGACAAAAGAAACACACAACACTTGATTTCATTAAAAAAATAAAAATTAACTAGTTAACAATCATTGAAAAAACACTTCACAAGAAAATCTCATGATGAAAAGATACAACTTTTTATGTTACACTCCAAACCGATAGACAAGCCATACATAGTATTCTTCAAATCTTTGTCCAGTACTTGACACATCAAGGGTGAGAAAGATGAATATCCATGCTAGCACATACCGTCAATGTTGTAGGCCTCATGATCCCATGTTTTGTACAAAGGATATTGAAAGTCTGTGAATTGATTCTGCAACCAATTATATATATATATATATATATATATATATATATATATATATATATATATATATATATATATATATGGTCAGAAATCTGAATAACAGGTGTATCAACTAATTTCAATAGAGTAATTAAGCAAAATCAAACCTAACATGGAAAATAAAGAAATTTCCCTTTTGGAGCTTACCTCTTGAGGAATTCCATTTTTGTGTGGATGATTGGGAAGAGAGGGACTCCACTTGCCCATATTCACCAAGGTTTCATCAATCATCCCCTCACGAGTATCTAATTGCTCTTGCTCTTGCTCTTGATAGAACGGCACTTCAGCTTCAGCCAGTTGGACTTCTAAGGAAGGATTGATATTGTGAGTACCTGATTCTTGATCACCTGTTTCGAATGGATTCCAACAACCTGCGAATTGATTGAATTCATCGTTCACTGCTTCTAATTCACAAAGCTTCGATTCATCGAGGCTTCGACTTCGACTGATCCGCAACTTTTCTTTCGTTCTCTCCCTTGCCCTCTCCCTTGCCTTCTCCCTTGATTCCTTTGCAAAAGGGTTTAATAGAGCTTTACGTGATGATGAAGCTCTACTAGTCCTCCTCTTGACACATAGTGAGGATTTACCCTTAGAAACACTGCTCACTTTAAGGGTAGAGTCAATATGGATTTCGGACAGCACTTCACACTCAGAAGTAGAAGATGCACTCTTGGTGCCAACACTGCAGCTATAATTCATAACGGGGAAGCCACTAGATAGTTTCTTGATTTCAGTTCTTGCCTGTGTGAGTAACCATTCTACAGTCTTGCTTGCTTTATCAAAGCGTAGCTTGTCTTGCAGATCAAAGAACTCTCTGGCAACCTTTAGCGACAATCTCATCCTCCGATCTCTTGGTCCTTGAGCCGTGTTAATCTTGCTGTGTCGATCTTTCTTAGAAGATCTCTTTCTTGGGATCTGATCAGTGCTGCTGTTGGATTGCTTGTTGCAGATTTCCGTTATCTCAATAACGTCATTTTTGTTGTAATCCACCATGTTATTAACAACAGTACTCTGAGAGGGAGTAGTACTGGTAGCTGCAGTTCTCAAGGGTTGCTGGTGAAGTAAAAGGTCATTGTTTTGCTGGAGAAAAATAGAATGGTCTTCTAATTCTAGCTGATCATAAGCAAAAAAAGGAGAGGGCAAGTGGCAGAAAGATAAAGGAGGAGGCACATATTGTTTGGAATTGGAAATGATATCACTGAAAAAGGGCATGTTATAAGCTTGTTGGTCATTATAGGACATGGGGTCATTGCCATTGTTGCTTAATGGAAACATTTGAGCTTTGTAATTGCACCAAAAAACACCTATCCGCCGTAGAGCTACCCGGTGGACTAGTAGCTTGAGAATGACATGTGCACCAATGTACTCTTGCCTAAACTGCCTCCTGTGGAAAGAGTTCTCCACTTCTCTAGTTCAAGTCCATCCTTTTCAAATTCACTTTATCTGCAAACAATGGAAATCATAAGTGAGAAAGACAGCAATTTGTTACTGTTTCCTTATCTCCTTTTCCCTTTCCCCCCTCTCTCAGTGAGCACCTAGCTAGCTAGCTTGAGAAAGACAGCTGTTGCCACTGTTTAATCGTGTGTGTATGCTTGTTTTATAACAATTATGTTTGGTGAGTTTAGGATAGAGAAAGACAGGGGAAATCCATTTACCTTCCGACTAAGCGTGAGAAAGACATCACAGCACAAGTACTACATGTCCATGAGGGTGGGGGGGATGTAAGAATGGGAGATAGGGGGAGGGGGAGGGGGGTGGGGATCTAGGTGGGGATTTGAATAATGATCGTGGGAGTTAAGGCATCCCAGGAGAGGGGATTTATGGGAGACAAAGAACCATCTTTTTCTTTAAAATCATTTTTTTTCTTTTGTTTAAAAAGTTGGTGTTTTTTTTGGGCTTAAAAGCATGAAAGGGAAAGAGAGAAAGAAAACAGGCAATGTTGTGGGAAGTGAGTGGACAGGAAACACCTAGTATTGGTGCCACTTCACGTGGTTGCTAGCAGGTGAGATGAGACTTGAACATTGAACTCCCTCTTCTCTCAACAGACCAAGGTGTTTGTGTGTGTGTGTGTGCTTGTGGGAGTGTTGGTTGTCTGTCACAGGACAAGATTCTTATGGTTCATAGTAGTTGTATTTCATTTTTAATCTTCCACGTGGCTAGCTATGTCTAACCCTAGAATGGAAGGATACTTATTTCCTAAACTCAAAGGGTGTATTATTGTGAGCCTGTCATGAGTCATTAGAGCCAATGCTTGCTTTGACTGTGAATGTATACAGGACATACATGTCGCTTTCATTTAAAAGGCAAACCCCATCAGGCCATCACACACACTCACTCGTGTCTTTCTATCAAGTCTAAGTCTATGCGAGAATGTTGCTTGTTGGGTTCTTTCCAAACCCATGCGTACTTATTGGTTTAGGAGCTAACTATTATGTGCGTCCCGCGTTGCCTCGCGAAAAAAATCCTAAATTAATTTACAATATAAATGAACATATTGTTGTTGCTGTGGATATATTTTTTAATATTATAAAAATTTTAAAAAAAAATTAAAAATATTATATTTATTTTTAATTAAATGAATTTAAAAATATACAAATTAATAAATTAAAAAAATATATTAACATAGATTAAATAGTAATATGATAAGCTGATTTTTATTATAAGAATCAATGAATAGATGCACATGTAAATATTTGATTTGTGATACATATAATTTTTAATTATATGGCAATAAATATGGATATGCATAAGATAAATAATAATTTAGATTTTGAAAAAAAAAATTATATTTTCTTATTAATTTTTTTTCTTAGTTAAAAAAATATTTTTTATTAATAGTATAGTTTATTGAATACAAAATGAAGGTGGTTAAAATAGAAATTCAAAAAAAATTCTATTGTTTTGAAATAAGAAGGAAAAGATGTATCTCTTTCATCAAAGTTTCCTTTTATTATTATTATTATTATTATTATTATTATTATTATTATTATTATTATACAAAACATATATTTTTTTATGAGAAGTATTGTTTTTTAAACTAAAATTCATCATAATCTTAAAAGAAAATTTCAATTAAAAGTCATATTTGATAATTTATACACAAATATATGAATAGTAAATTCAATAAAAAATATATGAAAGTTTTTAAGAAATTAAAGATTAAAATTACCATAAAGATATCTCATTTATTTCAAAACAATGACATAATTAGATAATTATTTAAATATATTATAATAAACTTATTTTAAGTGAATTATATTATAAAATATAAAAAAAGGTGCCATTAAAAAAAAAAAAGCTAGGCACTTGAGCTGAAAAGATCGACCCATTCATTCAGTCCACAATTATATAGCCCAAACACGTTTAAACGTGGTAGGCCAATCTCAACATATCTTCTTTTTTTAAAAAAAACAATGAATAACAAGTTATTTGCCCCTCTCTCTCTCTCATATATATATATATATATATATATATATATATATATATATAGCACAAACAATGTATCATCCATCTTAATGTTTTTTTGGCTTTAGCGATTGAAAAATCAAAATTCAAGTTTTTAAACTCTAAAATCCTAAATTCCAATCTTTTTTTAACATAAAAAAACATGAAAAAACATTATATGGACTTCTAAAACCCATTTTTAACCACAAAAACACATTTTAATTTGATAAAAAAACTCAAAATTAAACCACATTAAAAATCTTTTCGAATCTTAATCTATCTTGTCAAGTATTATTAATGGTAGAAACACCCTTATCGAGCTCCATTTTAAAGATGAATCCAATAACATAAAAATTATAACTATTTGTAGTTGAAATTTAGTCATTCAAGAGCTTTCTATCTCTTATTATTTTTTTAATGGCTTTCTCTCTCTTTTGCAAACATCTAAGGTTTACTGAAATGAGAGAAAACCTTATGGATCAAAGCATCAAAATCCTAAAAGAATAGGAATCGAATATAAAAAAATTAAAACTTGAGAGACCTAGATGAACTTTTTCACGCCTTTTGAATAGTATAAGTTGGAAGGGGTTCTATTTTTTAAAATATCAATTTAATCCTTATTCTTTTAATTTTTTATTTAATAACAGATTAAAACTCAATTTCGTTAATTTAGTTTTCAATTTAACATCAAAATATCGAATGACATAAGGGACACGTGAGAGCATATAATTAAAAATAGGTCCTAACATGTAGAACGATTTCAACATAATTTACACTGATAAATTTGAAAAAAAAAAGGTTTAATGATACGAGTATATATAAAGTGGAAAACATTTAAGGCATACAAGGAAGGAAAAAAAAAAGTGGCAATGATGTGAGCAGTGAAATGTAAAAGAAGAAACAATGTATGTACAATAAAAACCTCAAATCTTATAATTTCTTCTATAATAATTATAATTATAATAAAAAAGAAAGCATACTCTCTCTTTCATAATTCATACAACCATCTCCATCACAAGCACATTGTCAAGGAAGGGTTTTGCTGGTGCTTTGTACTATGTTATCCACTGCAGTGCTTAAAACTTTCTTAAGGATACCCTAGCCAATCACCTCTTGCCATAAATACAAAACCCTATATGTGATCTTATTTGGAAATGGTAATGGTCCTATTTAATATAAAACTCTTTTTTCAGGCTTTCATTTCTCCTCCCCTCCCCTCCCCTCCCCTCCCCTGTACTGTATACTGTACTTTCTTTCTTTCTATTTATACATGCCGTTTTCTCCACTTATCCAATAATCGTCTCTCTCTCTCTCTCTCTCTCTCTCTCTCTCTCTCTCTCTCTCGCTCCCCCTCTCTCTCTATAGCTGAGCATGACCTGTATAGACTGGCATAATTAGGAGGACCACATCATATGGAGAGCCAGTTGTTCTAAGGTTGCTATCAAGAAGTTGATAACTATGAATAAAAGGTGATGAATTGTACCATTTTCAAGTGTGGGTGATGAAGAGAGCATAAAACCCTAAAAAGTCTTTCTTAGACTAAGTGCTTTCATTTCCATTGTGAGCTCTCTCTGCCAGTACCAAATTCCATTTGTGGATGAAATCAAAAGGCCTTTTTTTTAAAAAATAAAAATAAAGAAAGAAACAAAATGTACATTTATACGAGTAATTCTATTGTTTCTTGGTTTTTCACTCTTCCCAAGGTTCAATTTGGAATCTATATGTTAGGGGGCCGAACCATTTTCCACGCGAAGCAAAAATTTCGGTGTACTATATTTCTTATGCTGTGGCTTAATATGTCATGATACCTCTACCACTGATTCTAATTTTTATATCTTATACCATTATTAAATTTTAGATATATTTGTTCTTTTTTTCTAGTAAAAAACAATTTTTTTTGTTATATTAAATAATTTTAATAAGAGGTTGATTATCGAGAACTTGAAAGACAAAACATTTCTGAATAAAATAAATACAAATATTCATTTAATAAATTATCAAATATAAAAGCACAAAAAATATAAAATACACGAGTTGAGTCAGATTGATCAAGTTTTAAAAATCCTAATTCATTACCAAACTTGTGATATCTATTTTTTAGATCTTTTGACTCATTATCATATATAATATTCAAATTATCCGACTTTAACAAGTTGGATTGAGATAAATAATGTAAATATTATAAATGAACTAGTTTTTTTAAACCCCTAATCTTATTGCAATAAAAAAAATCTTTGTATTATATGATATCAAGTTGCAATATATTTGTAATATTTGTAGGACTATCTATAGGTTCATGTTGAATTTTGAGATTTCTCAGATAAAATATATGGTTTTTCTAAAAGTTGTTGTCTTTGTAATAGTTTTATTTCATTTGAAATACTCATAATAATTTGATCTTTAATGAGATAGAAATTAACTTAAGCTTATTTTTTCATAGAGTTGCAACATGAGAAAAATGTTATGATGAGAGTTTCCGTTATATTAAGGTAAACTTACTATGATCATCAAATAATATTTTTATATGGAAAAATAAGGCATAAGTGCATAGTGAATCATCATGGACTCTTCCTCTTCAATGTATACTTGAGTGGAATGCAGATACATGACGATGTTTTAAGGGGCCATGAAGAAAAAAATCTTTTATATATATATATATATATATATATTTATTTATTTTATAGATATTAAAAAATCCAATGAAATTGAGGTTTTGACAATTCAAACTCAAACGTACAACTTATAAACACCAAACAGTCAAATAAATCTTTTTACAGCACCATTGCAATGACGGTAATTTATTTGCTGCACGCAAGGGTCTCGAGAATCTTCTTCTTCTTCTTCTTCTTCTTGTAATACCCTCTTTTCTAGAAAAGAAACATCACATTATAATCTCGATTACAAAAATATAGAGTTTGAATTAAAAATAAACATAGATGCTACAACAGATGTTCAACATATATATATATATATATATATATATATATATATATATATATATATATATATATATATATATATATATAGATAGAGGGGAGCACAAGAACATACAGATTTATAAAATCTGTACTAAAATTAAGGTATGTTGAATTCTAGATTTGAACCTAATTTTGTTTTTTTTAAAAAAGGGGTTTGAACCTAAGGACTCTTCACTAAAGAGATGGGAAGTAGTCATGATATCATTGAGCTATCTTCAAAGCAAGAATGATCTATTTCAAGTGAGTGCAAGATCTTTTTTTATATCACCTTTGGTGCGATAAGTCCATAATGTCTAGGTTACGTTCACTAGCTAGCTAGAAATCATGCCATAATTACTTACTAAGGTTTTAATATAATATTTCCCTTTTAATTTGTTTCTATTATTGATCAGAATAGTAGTCTTGGCAGAAGTAAAAATCCTAGTTCGGGCCATATACTCTTGAAAAACGTCTTTCTTTGTGTAAATGATAAGGAACCAGATAGGTTTGTCGAATGCATTATTCAATCTTTCTGTTATGATTTGATTAGATAGCCCATAAAGTCTTTGATTTATATCATTGTAACTATTTTAATTTTTCTTTTCATGCCAATATTGGAGGGGCCCTCGATTTGATGCTTCAATATGCAAAATGAATACTTCCAAGAAAATGTTTGCCAAATACAATGAGAAGAAGATGTCGTTTTACTCATGGGGAAGGGTTCAAACGACATTAATTTGTTGGTCACAACTTATCCCATTCTATGATATTGTCAAAAATTGAATTATAATCCTTTACTGCACAGCCATATGCATGCGTATGCCCCAATTTGAATAATTTATAATATTCAACATTGACATGCCTGCCTTTTGTGAGTGATTAAGGTCGACTAAATGTAACATAGGACACCTTTTGGAGCTTCATCTTTGCTCTCACCGAGAAAATAACAATATCGAACCAACTTTTCTCTGAAAGCTTGACAGTAGTCCAGGTGTAGATAATGCAAATAATTGACTCATCGTGCTGGCTTGTAATTGAATATATATACAAGAAAAAAAAAACAATTAGAAAAATACATGTCTGTCTGCCTAATTTTTTGGTAAATTTATGGTTGCCACGAGCAAGCAAATTGGAGTGTTTCATTTCCTTGCGTTGTCTTTTCCTTCCTTGTTTTGTGTTGGGGTCTTGATACCAAGGAATTATTAGTTAGGATATATATATATATATATATTTTACTTCCCCTGCTGTGTTATTGCGAGCAGAATTAGTTTTTTTCTTAAATATAAAAAAATATCTAAACCATGAGGAATTCTTTACCATTCATTATCATTAAGTACGGTCTTTAAGTTAAATTTAAAAATTACTGACCTCATATTTCTTTAGAAACTTGTCATCCCATCCAGAATGCATAATAGTTTCATAAATGATTGGTTAAACTCTACTCTTATTTTTAATGGATAGTATTCGATGTATACAAAATATTTTATGGATTATATATATAAAAAATAACCTTTATTAAAACTGAAATTCTTTCATGTATTTTTTTTTTGTTAAGAAATCATGTATCAGTCATCTATGTATTTAACTTTAAAAAAAATAGGCCTTTTATTTTAATGTAATTTTTCAATGTAATTTTTTCTTGGATTCTATCCAACTATTATGCATTCTATTAATGTTTATTTTCTTCTATCTAATCCTGTTAAATCATATGATACTTGTAAAAAAAATTTATATTGACTAATAAGATCATTATTTGCAAAATAAAATTACATTTATAAAAATAAAAATAAATTAAATAAAAAAATAAAAAATAGAAATTTATAAATAAAAAAAGATGTAAAAAAAAAGAAATTGAAAAGATATAATGTAATAAAAAAATACTAAACTAACAAACCCATATATATATATATATATATATATATAATAAATCATATTTTTTTATTATTTTCCTATAAAACTAAATTATCTCCAAAAACTCAATTAAACATAAAAGACTAAATTTCTCATTATTAATTTTACAGGCAACAATATTTTTACAATTATTCCAAAAGAAAAAAATCAAATAAATAAAATAAAACAACCCAGATGCATAGATCTAAACACAACTTGAATGCTAACATATTTGGATCAATCTGAATTAAAAAATTCAATAAAAAATCAATGTTAAATAATAAAAAAAATAAAAGAATAATTTCAGGGATTATAAACTCTTTTTCATTACCAAATTGTATGATAACATATATTCCTAGACACTTTTAAAAATTAAAAGAAAAAAAGGAGTCTACAGTATCATTTAATAAATTTAAAAATGTATGTAAATATTTTGAACTCTTTAGCTAATATTGAAAAAATAAAAAGAGATAGGGGTTATTATGGAGTGTGTTAAAATAGGAAATATTGTATTATTAATGTATTGTCTTATTGTGTGTAGTATGCTACACCGTAACACATGTATTGCCCTAATTTTATAAATAACAGAGGTGGCTATCTCATCAGGTTAAGTCTCTTAATTATCACAAACCTTGTTTCAACTTGGTATTAGAGTCAATTTATCTTAACATATTTATTCTTCAAACAAAGGCCCTTTTAATTATTTTCTATTACTACTGCTTCAAACAAAATTGTCTGCAACACTATTGTTTCTCTGCAACGCTGATTTATTCTTCAAAACAGCAGCCCCTCTACTACTTCTCTGCAACAAAATCATCTCTTTTGTTTGTTGTCCTTTGCCACTCCTTCACTAGCAACGATATTGCTTTCATGTTGTTGTTACCTAATTTTTGATCTATTTTTTTATAAATTTTTTGAAAAATCTAAAAATAGCAAAAAACAATGAAAATTCAAAAAATATTTTTTTAATATATTTTCATCATTTTTAGCATTTTTAACGTCATCTAAAAAAGAATTTAAATTTTCAAAAGCCTTCCTAACGCGTTTGATTTTTCACGCGTTATTTTTAAAATCATTGATTTTTCTTATTGAAATGATGTTGATATTGCTCATTTTTTAAAAAAAATACAAAAACAATTAAGAAAAATCAAAATTTACAAAAAAAGAAAGTTGAGGAACCAATTTTTAGGCCCAAACAACATTTTAGCTATAAATATAGGTCTATAACTCACACAAAAGGGGGGTAATTTTGCATATTTGAGGAGGCACCACAAACAAAACCCTAACCCTAAACCCATTTTTTTCAAGCAAACCGGCCGCCCTCCCCACTTGGCCAAAAAGAAAGAACACGAAACCAAAGGAGCCGCAGCCCCCATCAGTCTTGTCATAACCCAATTTTGACCTTTTTATTCTAATTATTTTATTTGCTGAAAAAAAAATGATGAAAAAACAAGTAAAAATAAAATAATTGAAGAATGAATTAAAATTTAGGTTAAAGGCAACATGATTGGAAGTTTAAAGATTTAATTAAATTTTTGACTAGTTTAATTAATCAAGTCAAGGGTTTAATTGGAGAATTGATAAGTTTTGAGACTTGATTAAGCTTGAAATTAATTTAATTAATCTAATTAAGGGTTTAATTGGAGAATTGACAAGTTTTAGACTTAATTGGACTTGGATTTAGTTAAATCAGGGACTCAATTGAAGAAATATTAAAGTTTGGGGTCAAAATTAAAAAATTAAAATCCAAGGATCACATTGAAAATGACGCACAAATGCAGGGGGCCAATTGCAGTTTAAACCAGGGGCTTAATTACAAAACTTTCAAAACTTTACAGGTCAAAACGCAAATGGCCACCTCATATCCCAAAACGGCGTCATTTGAAAGAACGTTGTTCATCTTTTTCTTCTTTAACCAGAGACCGTTTCCAGCAGTAAAGGGCAGTAATCATCCGCTCACCTCAGTTATGGACATTTTAATGTTGTCGTCCCTCTGCATGCCATCCGTTACCACCGATCAGACTCTATAAAACAGAGGAACAACGAAGAAAAAAGGGTAGAACTGAGGGGCTGAGAGGAAAAAAAAAAGAAAAGCCACGAACGACAGAGAACAAAAATTCACAGAGCCGAACAGAGAAAAAATAGGGGAAGCATACAGGGTGAGAGAACGAAAAAACCAGGAGAGGCAAAAAAAAAAAACCTAGAAAACAGAGACAAAGAAAACAGTATACAGAGCAAAAACAGAGACAAAAGCAAGCAACAAATCCAGAACACCAACATTAACATCACTGTCTTCTTGATCGCCTCCTGCACATAAAAAAAAGAGCCCCCAGCATCGCCATCGTATTCGTTCCTTCATCTCAAAAAACCGGGATAATAGGCTAGATAACCAGAAGCAAAGGAAAGACAAATCCCAGAGAGAAGAACGCATAGGAAGGTGAAAAGGGTGCCCTGCCAAACGTGGTTCAATCATATTAAAGGAGCTTTGTCATCGTCTTCGTCGCCTTCGGCCAACCAAGGTAAGCCGCTTCCTTTGCCTTTCATTTGTTTTCAAATTATTAGCAGCATACTATGCAAGTGAATTTTAATTCACTTGCACAGTGCAGCAACACGCGTGGCTTGTCGCACGCGTGTTGCTTTTGCTCAGCCAGGTCACTGGCTTGGGCCAGTGACCGGGCCGGGCTGGTTGGGTCCAGCCCACATGGGCTGAGCTAGGCCCAGCCCCAAAAACATAAATAAAAAAATAAATAAAATAAAAAACAGAAAAGTAAAAAAAGTAGAAAAATAAAAAAATGTGTATGCATAAATAAAAAAAATATAAATTTATTTGGTTTATTCACTGAAGCCAGAGTCAGGAATAAAAATACCAGTTTAAATTTATATTATTTTTATTCATTGTATTTTATTTTTATTTAGTTAGAAAATAAAAAAAATATGTGCATGTGTAAAAAATAATTTTTTCTTTTATGTGAATATTCACTGACGTCAGAGTCAGGAATGTTATAAGCAAATTATAATAGCATAAACTAATAAACATTTAGTAATTTAAGACAAAACCAGCAATGCAGTCTGCCTCAGGCAGAACATTTAAGGGGTGATAATATCTTTCCTTTTACGTAACCAATCCCGAGCCATAGAATCTTTGATGATCAGTTAGGGTTCCTCGTGACCGTAATACTAGGTGGCGACTCCTCAAACAAGATATTTTCCCATAAAAGAACAAGATGCCGGATAATCTGTTCTGTTTCCATAATCAAGATTTATTTTTAGGGCTGTCGCGATGTTGAGTACAACAAGTCTGATTTGTTTTCTTTTTTTGGAAACAAAGTCGCTGTCACCCGGGGTTCTTAGTGGTTGCTCTCCCAGAACAGAGCCAAGGACCCCCTGCCATTTCAACTCTCCTTCTCCATAACAGCCGTCCCCATCTTCCCTCTACCAGACCTTCCATCTCCCAGCCTCTCCATCGTCCCTCTCATCTCTTGGCCAACCACATCTCAGCCTCCCTGCTCAACATCTATTCCCATCTCCGCCACAGCTTCAACAGCCACAGACCCACGGTCTTCATCGTCAGTCGCAGCAGCGCCGTCCTTACCAGAGATCCAGCAGCCCACACACGGCAGCACCCGGGTAACACTCTCTTCTCCACAATGAAGCCAGCCGAACAAACGACAATAGTAGTATCCCCCACTCCTTCATCTCCTTCAACCGGCCTCCAGTAACAGTCTAAGCATGGCAAAAGCCACAGAACCCACCGACCACAAGCCACAGATGCCTTGACCTCAGAGTCGGCCATTTGAAAACAGAGAAGAAAGGGGAAACAAAAAGAAAAAAAAAAGAGCTGCAGAGAAAGAACCAGATCCGAGGAGTTGAAAATAAAATTAAAATCAACTACTGTTTGTGCGTTGTTTCCCTTGTTGCAGGTGATGATGGTCCTCACCGACAGCGTAGGAAGATAGAGAAGAAGAAGGCGTCCCCGATCCACCGGTTTGCTGCCTTCATCGGTGATGGCACGTGAACCCATGCGCCACTAGTGACGGTGGCGCGTGGAGCAACGCGCCACTACTGTTCCCGTGCCTAGAACCTTCATGCTGTGTTTCAGAGTCCATTTTATAGTTTTTTTTAGATGTTGAAACGTGTATTTGAATTATTGACAACATTTTATATTTTTGTTACATTGTGAACTTGTAATTATGGGTGTGATAAAATATAGTAAAAAAGTGATGGGTGTGTTTGTATTTTTTTTATGTATGTTTTTGAATAAAAAAAACTAAAAAGAAAAAAAGAATGAAAAAGAAAAAAAAATTAAATGTTTTAATTTGCATTGAATTTGTTTTATATTTCAAAAGAAAAATATCAAAAATATTTTTCTTTTGGTATCCGGGATTATAATCTTATACGTAAGATATATTCTTGATATTAAATAGATAAATTTGTTTTGTTTTTATTGATGCTAGAGCAATTAGGCTCTTTTATTCGATAAGATAAGGATCTTCTTACAGAGGAGAACTTTTTTTCTCTTTTTAAGAAATCATTGGCAAGACAACACTCAAAACCTTTTAAATTACATCAAATCGCGAAGCAGGTTACCTCAGGTAAGGTGCGTTAGGAGTGCTAATACCTTCCCTAACCACAACCAGTCCCTTACCCGTGAATCTCTGACAAGACCAGGACACCCGGGTTTCTTAGTAGCCCTCAATTAAATACTAGGTGGTGACTCCCAACGAATCGAACAATCGAAACAAAAATCACCAACGATGCCTCGTGGGTGACGTGCGACATCTGCACCTTTAATTGTCTGCCTCACGATCAGGGTGTTATTACTTGCTCATTGTGCTACTACATCTACGTTCTTCTGCTGTCTCTTTGCTACTACTCTAGAGTCAACTTTTGTTTTTCTACTTATCTTCTGCAATATGGATCTTTCGGTTTTTACTGCAGTTGGCACCATTGTCAGCCCTTCTTCTCCCAACACTAATGCCAACGCTTCTTCTCCTAACATCAATGTAATCATGCTTCCTTCTGCTACGACAACAGTTGTTATCCCCTCTCGAATACACAGTAGGTCATCAACCTCAAACTCACCAACTCCAATTATCTATTTTGGCATATGTAGATGAAGCGATATCTGATTGGCCAAAGGGTGTTCTCGTTTGTTGATGGCTCGCATTCTTGCCCTTCTCCGCTTGATCTGTCCAGTCACTCTACTGCCGCCCCTACCAACATTAATTCTGGCCCTTCCCAAGCGTTTCTCACATGGAAACAATAAGATCAACTCGTACTCAGTGCTTTACTCTCCTCCCTCTCCATTGATGTTCTTCACCTTGTGGTGGAGTGCCCAACTTCAGCAAGTGTTTGGAGCACCTTAGAACGTGCCCTTGCCTCCCCATCCAACTCTAGGATTATGCAATTACATGGCTCTCTCCAGGATCTTTGTCAAGGTGATGATACTGTCACTCTCTACCTGCAGAAAGCAAAGGGCTTTTTTTGACAAACTAGCTGCAATGGGCAGACCTATCTCCCTCACTAACTTCAATCTTTATGTTTTTTGGGGCCTTCATAGTGGATTTTGAGATTTAGTTACTAGTCTGTCGACCAAAGCTGAGCCTCTTGCATATTTTGACCATAGTCATTTGTCTACACATGAATTTCTACACAGGAGCTCTCTTCAATCCATTCTAGCTATTGCACCGTTGTTGCCTACACCCTCACACTCTTCCTCTGCATATGCTGCACAACGTGCCTTCGCTGGATTTAATGGCAGTGGCTCTTTTTCTCATTGGGGTAGAGGAAGAAGAGGAAGCTAGAGAGGTAACTCCCGTAACAATTACAATTAGTATCCTGGGCAGCCTTACCGTGGGAACAGTGGGAGCTCCTCTTGGTAGAACACCAGTAGTTACGGCGACAATTGGCAACAGCAGAAACAAGAAGGGCAACACCAATGGCTTTGGCAGATTAGATGCCAACTTTGTAGCAACATTGAATGCTCTGTACTTCAATGCTCTCAGCTTGTGCATCATGAGAATCAAGCCTCGGTCAACCTCTCTTTTAGTGATGCTTCAGTAACAAATCCTGTCACTTGGTTCCCTGATACAGGTATGAATCAACATGTTACTCTAGACATTGCCGGTATGACACATACATACCCTTATCTTGGTAATGATCAATTATATGTTGGTAATGGTAAGGGACTTATTATATCTAATACAACTCATAAAATTTTTCATACTCCAAAATGAACCTTTACTCTGTCTAATATTCTACATCTTCCATAAATTAAGAAAAGACTTCTATCTGTTCAACAATTTTATCATGAAAATTGTGTCTTTTTTTAGTTTCACTCTTTTTTTTTCTATGTTAAGGATCTCATAACCAAGACAGTTCTTCTTTTTGGTCAAAGTAAAGATGACCTCTATATCCTTACCGAGTCCTCTGCCACGTGTCTTCCCTAGGCCTTTCTATCCACCTTTATCAATGTTTGGTGATTAGTACTTAAAAGTGCATTTTTATCAAGGTTTTATATCATCATTTTGCACTTAAAGTATCAATAACTCCTTAACTAAAGCATGTTTTATAATAACGTATCTAATATATTAAGATACCTTTAA
>Ga0325405_1000379_pt1 | contig 42651 bp, 24 predicted proteins | sample PopdelMetagenome_21_FD_205663 | JGI IMG/M metagenome (GOLD analysis project Ga0325405, IMG submission 205663) | Populus deltoides microbial communities from Bellville, Georgia, United States - Xylem-Control-R2 | ecosystem: Host-associated > Plants > Phyllosphere > Stem > Wood/Secondary xylem... | reverse complement strand
GAAAGGAGAGAAGTAGGGATTAGCAAAAAAAACCAAATAACTGGAAAAATTGAGGAAACTAAAAAAATAACTGAAAAAAACAAATTAAGGAAAAAGCTAAAAAAAATGATTAGAAAACCAAAAAAAATTGATCCATTTTTTTACGAATGTACTAAAATAGTAAATAATATAAGAGGAAAGATACTAGCCCAACTAAGCCTGAGTAGAGGGGGGAAGGATAGGGAAGAGCCAAGGCCTAACTAAGCCTAAGGAGGGGAGGGGAGGAAAAAGGAAAATGTGTAACATCCCCTTACTTGGAGATAAAAAAAAACAACACTCTTATGTCAACCGAAAACAGAGAGGGAGATATATATATATATATATATATATATATATATATATATATATATATATCCATAGTTTTCATATTACAATTTACCGAAATTTTGGCGGAGTCCCCCCATACTTGAAGGTCTCAAGTTATTGATATGTAGCTTGTTTACACTTCTAATAACTCGCATTTCATAATTTAATCCCAACCCAATCGTCTTAGGTTTCAATTTCCACAATATTCTCACACCTATTACCCACGATATTCATGATGTACATTATATAACAAAATATCATTATGGATGAAAATAAAAGTAAATACTTAGACATTAAAGATGGTTACATGAACTACAGAGATTAAGTTCATTCAATTAAGTTTAAACATTAATTATACAAATTAAGTTATACAAACATTTTCATGTTTACAAAATATAAGGGTATACCCCCTATAACCTAAATTACAAGAAGAGAAACATAAGTTAGGATCTACTCCTGTCGTGCATGTGATGTTCCTGAAGTAAAATACATATTATTGAAGGGTGACTATCACATAAAAAGAAATAACAACACAAAATTAAGCAATTTTAAAAGGGTAACATGCATTCATATTTTTGTTCGCTTCTCCTTTCTGGTTTTCATTAGAATCTCTTCCTTATTCAAACTATTAATAATCGTTCCCTCTTTCACTATTAATCTCTATTCCAGGCTTTATAAGATCAAACATGATTATCTTCGTTTAACCCATTTCTGATACCCCTTTCACTGGTATCATCATCATCATTATCATCCCATAGGAGTCGATGCAAGGTGATCCCCTTACCCGGGATCCTAACATACACTGAATGTATGCTAGCCGAAATATAGGGATCCCCTTACCCGGGATCCTAACATGCACTAAATGTATGCTAGCTGAAAACATAGTGATCCCCTTACCGGGGATCCTAACATACACTGAATGTATGCTAGTAGAAACATGGTGATCCCCTTACCCGGGATCCTAACATACACTAAATATATGCTAGTTTACGCCTCAAATCACACTTCCCATATTTCATTTGTCAATGATAATTTCATCACTTGGCAATTCACACAACAACATTTCCCTTTAAGTACCCATACATTCGGTAATTCACATTTCACATCAATAATATATATTAAAAACATGGAATTTACGTAGAAGGTAAAGGTGTGATTCACCTACCTACAATAGAAGCTCTACTCGTGCTCCCCTACTGCTGCTGTTGCACCATGCCTGTGATCCCTCCTGCAAATCACAGGTTTATCTCATAAATTTTTCTCACTCAAGGATATATTTTATAATAACCATATCAACCACCAATAAGTCTTTCATTCAGTCACTTCTTAGTACTTTATGTTTTTCTCATTTCACTCATTATTATTATTGTTCTTTATCCAATCCTAGTTATCATTCCTTTCTTTATATTTGGACTGTCACTGTCCAACTGTTACTGTCTGTTTTTGAACTGTTACTGTCTGACCTCTCCTCAGATTTTTAACTATATCTGAAGTTATAGAACTCCAATTCAAGCAAAACTTATGTATTTGGAAAGATAAGACATGAGGCTACAAATTCTATGATTTGAGGAGAACCCAGTTCTACCTCTAAGATAGTTAAAATCGCTCATCAACAAACACTTGGACTGTTACTGTCCATTTTTTGAACTGTTACTGTCTGACCTCTCCTCAGATTTTTAACTATATCTGGAGTTATAGAACTCCGATTCAAGCAAAATTTGTGTCGTTGGAAAGATAAGACATGAGGCTAAAAGTTATATGTTGAGGAGAACCCAGTTCTGCCTCTAAGATAGTCAAAATCGCTCATCAACAAACACTTGGACTGTTACTGTCCGTTTTTTTGAACTGTTACTGTCTAATCTCTCCTTAAATTTTTAACTATATCTGGAGTTGTAGAACTTTAATTCAAGCAAAATTTATGTCATTGGAAAGATAAGACATGAGGCTAAAAGTTCTATGATTTGAGAAGAACCCATTTCTGCCTCTAAGATAGTCAAAATCGCTCATCAACAAACACTTGGACTGTTACTGTCTGTTTTTTTGAACTGTTACTATTTGACCTCTTCTTAGATTTTTAACTATATCTGGAGTTGTAGAACTCCTATTCAAGCAAAATTTATGTCGTTGGAAAGATAAGACATGAGTTTACAAGTTCTATGTTTTGAGGAGAACCCAGTTCTGCCTCTAAGATAGTCAAAATCGCTCATCAAAAAACATTTGGACTGTTACTGTCTGTTTTTTGAACTGTTACTGTCTAACCTCTCCTCAGATTTTTAACTATATATGGAGTTATAGAACTCAAATCTATAATTTAACATTCAGACATCAATTCATAATCGACTTTAAAACAACTCATAAGACCATGTTTAGAATATCTTACCCGATACGAATCAAGGTCTCGATCCCTCCTTTTCTTTCTAATGACAGCCGACCCTCCCCTCTTCTCTTATTGTTCAATTTTTTTCTTGTTAATCCCTTGCCTATCAGTGTTTATTTTTACCTATAACCCTAAATCTTGGATGGGTTCTTGAAATTTGGTGTTTCTCTCTTGATCTGTAAAAATAGATACCAAAATTCACTCTCTTCTTTCTTCACGATAGTTGCAGATCTGTTTTTGGTAAGAAGAGTAATATTTATGCTCTATAATTATTCTTATTTGCTTTTAGACCCCATTTTCTTTAAATGTATTCGTTTTGCCCCCACTTCTTTTTAGTTTAGTTTATTTTCATTAATTTAATCCAGCCTTGATTATCTCGGGATTTACAAAAGGGGTAGGCCCAACCGGGGTCATGCTTGCCTAATTGAGGTTGAAAAGGATAGAAGGAGAGAAGGAAGGAAGAAAAGAGAAAAAAAAGGGTTGACCAAACCAAGCCCAAGGAGTGTGAAGAAGGGGAGAAGAGAAAAGAATAAGAAGAAAAATAAGGGCCCAATTGGGCCCTTGACTACCACACTCGAGTCCACAATCCACCACCTGAGGTTGGAAGAGAGAAAAAGATGAGGAAAAGAGAGAATAATTAGGGGAAATGTTGGCTCAACTAAGACCAAATGGAGGAAATGAGAGAAGTAGGGATTAGTAAAAAAACCAAATAATTAGAAAAATTGAGGAAACTAAAAAAAAATAATAAAAAAAAACCAAGAAAAAACTAAAAAACAATTATTAGAAAACCAAAAAAAAAATTCATCCATTTTTTTTTACCAATGTACTAAAATGATAGAATAATATGAGTATATCAACTCTATGTGCTTGACAATTCATTAGATTAATAATGATGGAATTTGCATAAAACAACCTTAAATTTTTGTCAAGTTTCCAATAATAAAGGTGAGACAATTGGTCAAGTGATTAAAAGTAGTTTGTTATTGTAACATTCCCAACTTTTGGATGTAATTTCCAACTAATCTCCTTCACGTTAATGTAAACACAAGGTACACACACACACACACACACATATACCTAACACAACCTTAAGTAAGTTTACACAAGGCTTAAAAATCCTAGAAACAATGTTTTATATTCAATGATGTGTTTTTCAATAAAATAAGTTTAGGTTATCAACCTAAAAAGAATCAAAAGTATTTCAAATACTAATTTGTTAAAGCTAAACAATCATATGATCCTAGCCTTAAGTGCAATTATTGTAAAGTAATAGGTCATTTGATTTATATATGTCTTATTATGAAGGATAAAGTTTATAATATGACTTGGGTTCCAAAAGGAACCATATCTAACCACAAAGGACCCAATAAGGTATGGATACCGAAAACCTCATCTTAATTTTTATGTGTAGGAATCAAAAGAGTATAGGAAGTGATTTTTAGATAGTGCTTGTTCAAGGCATATGATCAAAGACAATTCATTATTTTCAACCATTTCCAAAATCAATGGAGGGGAAAGTCACTTTCAGAGACAAATCAAAAGAAATGATCATTGCAATTGAAAATATTGGAGGTAAATCTTCACCTTCAATTGAAAACAGTTTTTCTTGTAAATAGCTTAAAACATAATTTACTTAGCATTGGTCAATTGTGTGATAAAGGCTATAAGATTATTTTTTACCATGCTTATTGTATGACTCTTGAAAATGATAAAGTTACTCATATAGGCAATAGAACAGGTAATGTCTACAAATTAAGATTGATGCATGCATGAGAATAGAAAGAAGTTATCTTATTGTTAGCATAAACGATAGTATTCTTTGGCATAAAAGACTAGGTTATGTTAATATGGAAATTCTTTCTAGACTAGTTAAGAATAAACTTGTCAAAGGTCTTCCACATATTGCATTTAAAAAGAAAAAGTTATGTGATGCTTGTCAAATAGGCAAATAAATGATAACCTTATTTAAAAACAAGAATAACATCTCAACCAAAAGACCATTAGAATTGCTACACATTGATTTACCAACTAGAACTAGAAGTTTAAATGGTAATAGATATGTGTTTGTGGTTGTTGATGACTTTATAATGTATACATTGGTTTTGCTTTTAAAATCAAAAGGTGAAACTATTTATGAATTTTTTTTCAAAAAAGGTTGAAAATAAAAAAGATTTTTCCATCATAAAGATATGGGTTTTGTTTTTAAAATCAAAAGATAAAACTATTTATGAATTTTTTTTTCAAGGTTGAAAATGCAAAAGATTTTTCCATCGTAAAGATAAGGAGTAATCATGATGGTAAATTTATAAGTAATTTGTTTAAATCATTTTGTGAAGAAAAAGGATACCATCATAATTTTTCAACACCTAGAACTCCCCAACAAAATATGATTGTGGAAATGAAAAAAATGATATATTTAAGAAATGGAAAAAACAATATTAAATGAATTTGATATACCAAAATGATTTGGGTGGAAGTCGTAAACACTTCTTTCTATGTTTTAAATCGTGTTACCTTAAGACCGGAGTTGAAAAAGACTCCTTGTGAGCTTTGGAAAGGGAGGAAACCCAACATCTTGTATTTCAAAGTTTTTGGTTCAAAGTGTTTTATTCTTAACACCAAAAATAATTTAGACAAATTTGATTCAAAATCCGATGTTGGGATTTTTCTTGGCTAGTCTTCCTCAAGAAAAGCACAAAGTTTATAATAATAAAATACTTCATCTTGAAGAATCCACATGTCGCCTTTGAGGAAACTCAAAATGAAAAAAAATTGTTGAGATTCTAGATGACATTAATGAAAATATTCAACATTTAAGTCTTAATGACAAGACCATCATAAAGGATGAAAATGAAGGAATGGACAAAGACCAACCAAACACAAACAATCAACAAGAGATAGTAAGTAACTCTTTTGTGCCGCTAAAAGAGATAAGGTATGTAAGCTCTCACTCTTTTAAGTTAATCATTGGCAATCCTTTTGAAGGCACTAAAAACATCTTTTAAAAATACAAGTGGTCATTTTGCATTTTGTTTTCCACATATAGATCCTAAATCATTCTTGAAGTCAAAATGGATGATAATTGAATCTTAGATATGCAAGATAAGCTAATCCAATTTGAAAAAAAAATAAATGTATGGGAACTAGTCCATAAACCTAGTAATTAAGCCATCTTAGGAATAAAGTGGGTTGTTAGGAACAAAGTTGATGAACATGGGAAATTGCTAGTAACAAAGCTAGACTAGTTGTCAAAAATTATAATTAAAAAAAGGTTATGATTATAATAATAAAAAAAAACCTTTGTTAAACTAGAATCAATAAAAATGTTTTTAGACTATGCTTGTCATGCTAACTTTATATTTTTTTCAAATGGATGTTAAATGTGCATTTTTAAATGGTTTTATCTTGAAAAAAATGTGTTGAGCAGCCTCAAGGTTTTGTAAAATTTTCATTTTCTCAACCATGTTTTTAAACTCAAAAAGGTCTTGTATGGTTTAAAACAAGCACCTAGAGCTTGGTATGATAAACTTAAGACCTTTCTTATTGAAAGCAATTTCAGTATTGTCAAAATAAAAGCCACCTTTTTTTATGAAAAGAAAAGGAAAAGATATATTGATTGTACAAATTTATGTTGATGATATAATATTTGGTGTCACTAATGAATATCTTTGCAAGGATTTTGTAAAATGCATGCAAGATGAATTCAAAATGAGCATGAAAAGAGAATTGAATTTCTTTATTGGATTGCAAATCAAACAAATAAATGATTACATATTCATCAACCAAAGCAAGTACATCAAGGATCTCTTAAAGAGATTTGGGATAGAACATGTCAAGGATGCCGATGCACCCATGGGCACATCAACAAACCTTGATATAGAAGAAAATGGTAAGAACATAGACATCACTAAATATCAAGTTATGTCTGGCTCACTATTATACGTAACTGCAAGTAGACCCAATATTATGTTTTATATTTGTCTATGTGTATGTTTTTAAGCATGTCTTAAAGGATCTCATATAATTGTTGTTGTAAAACATTTTTTTGTTACTTGCATGGTACAATTAATTTAGGGTTGTGATATCTAAAAAAAACGAGTTAAGTTTAATTAGCTATTTGAATGTTGATTTTACCGGGTGTAAAGGAGATTATAATGTATGGTTTGTTTCTTTTTATAATTTCCATCATATTTTTTTGTATCTTTTTATCTCTCCGTATTATGTTTTTGTTAATGCCAAAAGGGGAGAAATAAATATGATTTGAATCATTGTAAAAAGGGGTGAATTATAGTTCAATAATATATGCATATATTTAGGGAAAGAAATTCCAATTCATTGATGCATAAGTATTTATTGAAAATACAATTTTATCTTATTAACTTAGATAATGCTAGATAGTTTAAATGTTTCCTATATATTGCATTGCAAAAGATAGGGGGAGACATATATTTCATATCTAAATTGTGTATTAATTGTCATCATAAAAAGGGAGAGATTATTGACATTTAGGCCATACATTTATGTTTATATATATATATATTGATGATAACAATAATATGAAAACTAATATTATGTTTGGTTAAGAGCAATCTTTAAACAGGTTTTATACAAAGAATACATCAACAAGCATGACAGAAGTCCAAGAAGGAAGCAAAATAGAGACTTAGTTTAAGTATTCATTTTTAATGCTCAATGTAAATCTTTATATTCTACTTGATGACATAAATTAAAATGAATGTACATACTTTACTTTGCATGCATTTAAAAGAATTGGTAAAGCAGTTCTAAGAATTCACCAAGATTAAAATTGTCAAAATTAAAATTCTACATGAATTGGTCAACTGTTTGGTAAATATCAAATGAATCGGTCGACCGTTTGTTTATCTGTGATGAACACCTAGAAATTTTGTAGGGACCGATCAATCAATTGTCTTGACCAATTTGAATCAGGTGACCATTTTAGTTGTTAGAGGAACAATAATTGCTATAAACGACTAGTTTTTTGCTAGAAACATACTTATAGTTTGTCTAATTGCAGTATCAAGTAGAGAATTCAAACATGTATCATATACAAGATATTTTAAGAGAAAAAAAAACACTTCAAAATTATTAATCCTTAATCATACTCATATGTGTGAATTAAAACCTTTATAACCTTCCACAATAGTATATATTCTCATTCTTACAATACTTGAACACTTTTCAATCCATTAAGTGTTATCTAATGAGATGTAAAGATAGTTAGATTTTCAAATCTAAAATCCACTTTATTGAGAGAGTAATTCTGTGATAATAGATTTCCAATTGTAAAATCCACTCTATTAAGAGAGTAATTCCTTGATAACAAAATCACATCTGTAAACTCTTAAGAGTTTTAAAAAAAAACTCTTGGTATTAGTGAGATATTATCACCAAGGAAAAACCTTGTAGAGAGAACATCTTTAAGTGGTGTAAAAAAGCTTGGTATGGATTCATCAAGTGACATTTGTATCCTTTGACTTGAATTAGTGAAGGAATACAATTCTCAAGTACGATTTGGTACTTGAGTTGTGGATGTAGACTTATTGAATCTCGTTAAAAGTCAAATTTACAATTTCTCTCCCTTATCTTTTATTTTAAGCATTTTAATTATATTATTGGTTATTATGTTTAATTGAATTAAAAGTGCATTATTTTTTAGTATTAATGGAAGATCTATCCACGTATGCTAAGTGTTATTATTACTTTAATTTTAGAATAATAAATCCCATAAAAACTAAACTAAAATAAATTATGAAGTTCAATCAATAAGATCTAATATTCCAAGGTAAATTGAAAAAAAAAATAATTTTAAAAAAAAATACAGTCCAGTTATCAATTAGTTTTTGTTTTAATTTAATAATTAATTCTCTCGTACAGTTAATTCGTTTCATGTCTCCAAGTCCACCTTTAACCCAGTGGATAGAAAGGTTGTGCTCATGGCATTTCAAGAGAATGTAAGAGCATTACTCCCTAGAGATGGTTTCCTAAACTCCTTACCTCAATGGTTTTAAGGAAATGCAAATTGTTGATCCCACGAAATTGCCCAAGATTCTACCCTTCCCAAGCCTTCACACCTAAAACCCATCTCTCTCGGTCTTCCACGACCTCTGTACTAGAGGGAGAGTCAGGCAACTTCCACATCTCAATTCATCTTCCAGCATTTCTATAGACTGAACTTGAGAAATACAAGTTTGTAAAACATCTTGATCTTGACCAAGAGGATATATAGGCTTCTTGATGACACTCGTATTTTGCAAATCCAAATTTCCACGGGCTACAAACCATCAAACTCCAAGAACAAAAGGCATCGACTCATTGAATTCATAGTCATTAAGGGCAGAATGTCATTTCCGAGAGAGGAAGTTTGGTGGCACACAGAAAGCAAATGGTATTTGGGGCGGAGAAAACAATTTGATGATGACAATTACTGCACCAACGTCAATAATCAAATGTCGATGATGTCATTCTTTCTGCCAAATACCACAAATGTAAATTATAAAACCTATGTGGCCACAGTATTAAAAAACATGTTGACGATACATATCATCATTTATTCACTGCTGCTAGCATTTGTATTTGATTATGTTATTATAATTCCACAGGCAAAGTTATCCTTTAAGTAAGGTTTCCAGGAGGGAAAACGAAATCAAATAAAAGACCAGAGGGGCATGAACACTTTCAGTTTAGAACATGAGTGGAAAACTGCTCAATTATGCAAGCTTGGATCTAATTCCTCAATTTTACATTTCAGAATGAGGAAAACAATCAAAGCAGTTCTAAAAGCAATCCAACCACAACTGATTTTGTTCTTACAGGGGGGACAATTCTCTTTATGGTGCGCAAGCCATTGGTGAGTAACATTAATGTCAAAATCAATTACATGTCGAACATAGTGTGTGGAACACCAATGTTTGTTATTGTCGTTAATTTCCCTCGTTCATGTCATTCCCTCACAATAATAGTTGCTAATTTACATTGTAGTTAATTAGTAACGGAAAAAAATATTAAATCTTATTGAAAATGTAACAAACCAAAATAACAATCAATATTAACCAGGCGGAGGGAGGGACTTGAAAATTGTGAGAATACCTTTGACCCCTTCTTCACTTACCCACCTTCAGATTGCTCACTCCAACACCCAACTTTTCCACGTTAGATTCACTTGTCATCTCATTCTGTGAACAACTTTTGATATTGAACCATGGGTGTTGCAGGCACTGCTGAGCAGTGGGTCGGTTCTCTGGTGTGAAATCGAGAAGGGGACACAGAAATTCCGCAATCTCCTGAGCATCAGTTTCTGGGAACTTGTATTTTTCAACCAGCAAGCGATCAAGTGGCCAAAATTTCAGTCTCCGAATCCTCTTTAGATCCCCATGCCTGTCAAAATAATCCTTGGATAAAGCTCCTCCAATAGCTATCTGTTCGCATTGCAATTACAAAACAAATGAATATGGGGGTGATTAGAAAATTGTAGGAGGCTGTTGAGGAAATACACGCCTACCTTTCTTGGTATCTTTCCAAGGAGTTCCATCATTAGAGCAAGGTGATCCTGGAACCATTGTAAGAAACAGTTCCATTAGCATATAAAATAAACAGATTACGAGACACAGTACTCCCACATATATCTAAGAAACAAACAGCCTGCATTTTAAACCAAGTGATGGCTTAAACATTTACGTGGTGAGTTGTGAATGAATAAACCACTGCATGTTTTTATTCATAGAGCCAAATGTGATTACAGGTAATTGGCAATCAAGGACAGACATCCAAAATCAGCCTGGTATGATGCATAAATTCATATATGCAACAGACAGGTTTATCAAGAAAACATCTCTCTCAAGGCAAAACAAAAGTTCAATCAGGACATATGTTATTCATCCGAGTGGTCTCAAACAATAATAGCAATGTTTAATCTTGGAGCATGCCATCTTCCCATCCACATCCTACATCCTTTTGTTGTGTTTTACCCCATGAAGACCAGTAAAAGGAAATGAAAGACATGGTTGATCTAATTAGATTAAAAAATTGACAGCAAATGAGAAAAAAAAATATGTCAAATGAAGAATTCGATACGGAAAGCATGGTAAAGAGAACCTCAAGGCTGCTAGCAAGGGTTAAGGAGAGGCTCTCTCGATAAGAGCCTTTTCTTAACCTCTCCTTATGCCTTATTTCTGAGGTTATGAGTCTCTTTTCCCTGCAGCTAAACAACGGTAAGAGAGGCAAACCTCTCTCATTGTGTATGTAGCTAAGCTCCCGAAGGGCTTCTTTCTCTGCCTCTACTGTAGCTAATGTGCGTTCTCACTAATAGCTTACCAATCGAGAGCTAAAAGCTTCTGATTCGCCCCTTGACCTATATTTATACCGTTTGGAGCCTGCGTCGATTTTAGGTATAGTGTGTGAAGCTTAAATAAAGTTTTCTAGGGGTCACCACTCCCCATCTTTATTTATCTTCACGCCTAAGTATGAAGGAAGGAGAAACAGGTGGGTTCTCCTCTAAAAGTCGAAGTCCCACCCCGCCACATGAATCCCCTATTCATACCAAGCAACCATTGCTGTCTTGTCTTACTGAGTTACTGGATACCGATTGAGAAATCGCTTATGCGAGTTAGCTCAGGCACCATTCCTATAGTACAGGGGAACTGGGCTCAGTAAGGTTCAATGGTCACTTATGCAATTCGAAAAGAACCCCTGAGTAGTTCGAATTGCTTGAAGTTATCCCTTGAATTGCAGTTAAGGAGTCCCCTCTCTACTCTTCTTTCGTATGAGAGGCCCCCCTGGTTTCCTCTCATACCTTGAAGGGTTACGCGGGCTGCCCTTCCTCTCTACATCACCACCAGTATAGGTAAGGGGAGCTTGATTGCTATAATCACATTAATAACCTCTACACCAAAACCAGCTTGCATTTATTTCTTCCACCATTTTCCCTGTAATTTCACTATATTAATATTCTCTATCCTCTCTTCAAATACAGCATATCATGCGCAAATTTTATTTAAACTTTAGAATTCAGTGTGGGTTATCCTAATAATAATTCCAATTTCTGACAATGCTAAAATCCAGAAAAAAACAGCCTACCTCGTCTTCGCTATAGCCTTGTCCATCCTTGGGAGCAAACAACATATCCCCAGTAGCAAGCTCAAATGCCGTACAAGCAAAAGACCACATGTCAACAGAGAAGGAATACCCGGATTGCAGTATGACTTCAGGAGCTCTATACTGTCTGGTTTGAATTTCTTTGGCAAACTGCTTAACAGCCCAGCACGCATTCCCAAAATCAACAACCTTGCACCTCACATCAATCCCATCCAGAGATCTCTCAGACTTTTGCATGGCTCCTCCCATTGAATCTCTTCTTCCTGATATATTAGCAACTGCCCTCTTTGCCCTCCTTTTCAACTTCTTCTCGATGAGATTCATAGTTGAACCACCATTAAGGTTACCCTCAGGCCTTTCCAGGATTGGTTTGATCCCAGACCTAATTGGATCCTTGGCAGGATCAATGGTGGAAAAGAGAAGAATATTTTCGGGTTTTAGGTCAGTGTGGATTATACCAAGTTCTCTATGCAAGTAATCCAGACCTGTCAAAATGCATTTACAGATCTCTCTAACTTTTTCTAATTGAAGACCTTTGTAATGATTATGCCTGATTAACCTGAGCAAACTGTCACCAAGAAATTCAAGGACCATGCACTGATGCTGCCCATTTGGCCCTGCATGCTTGAAGTGGTCAATCAGTTGCACAACACACTTTGAATTTGAGGGGTCACTATTAGCTACAGCTGAAAGGAGTTCAATCTCATGAAGCGCGGCTTGAGCAAATTGTGCAGCACTTTTCTGGATCTTAAGAGCAACATATTTCTGGAAAAAAGAATTAAATAAGATAGAACAAAATAAGAAGGAAAAATCAACAGAATCTCAAATCAAGCTAAGACAGGTAAAAGAAGAGAAAAGGTTGAAGAACTATTCCAACTATTGCGCATACTTATGCACGCACACAAGGGTGGGCACGCGCGCACAAATGGCTAACCTAGACAAACCAAGACTTCAACCAGAAACACCGTTTCACTAGGTTAATTCCTCCATGATTGCCGCATAAACCCATCTCCTAAAATATGTATTACATTGTATCGTATTTTTCAAAAACTAGATTAAACTACAACGACCCTTCGTATCAAGAAATAACTAGCATCAAAACAACAAATAACGGCCTCATTGATCTCATAAAACAAAACACATCCAAAACCAGTATTTAATTAAAAAAAAAAGTAACGACATATAGAAAAACAAACATTTCCTAAAAGAAGAAAAAAAGCAAAAAAAGGGATAAATAAACATTTCTTACTGTAAATTCATCAATTAAACATTTCTTCATCAAAATAAAAAATTGCGATAACTATCATTAACTATTGATGATCAATAATTAAACATTTCTTCATTAAAAGAAAAGGTGCAATAACTATAATTAATTAATGATGATCCAGTAAGCTTTACTGATCAATAATTAATCAATTTTTCATTAAACTTGAAAATATCATATGATTTAAATTTAAGAAGAAAAGAAAAAAGAAAAAGAAACAGATCCAAACATACAGAGGATCGAGTATCGTAAGCAAGCCAAACAATAGAAAACTGGCCCCACCCAAGCTTTCTCTGGGCAATATAACGGCCACCAGAAAACTGATCCCCTACCCTCACCGCATGATAACCTCCTTTACGGTATGAATCGATTCCTTCGTCATCCTCCTCTGATCCCGACGGCGATGAACACGACATCGTTTCAATCAAAGAATAGAAAAGGTTAATCAAACTAATCTTGATTTAAAAAAAAAAAAAAGGCGATAATATATTGCTTCGAAGCTTTGATTTGGGGGGGGGGGTGTTTTTCTATTTTCCAAGAGAGTGACTCCCCTTTCGCCTCTCCAGTTCCTCGAGTCATTTTAAAACGCTCGGGCATTTGTAAATAGGGCTTTTTAAAGTGGGGATTTGAATTTCCTTTTTTAGCCTTTTTTTTAATATATACACATACACTTTGCTTATGCGTGATTGCCTATTTATGAGGTGGGGTGGGGTTTTTTGGGGTTAGATGGGTTGGACTGATCACATTTCTTGGATCGGCTTTTTCATGATTGATTACCCTTTACCCAACTGCCTTCTGTCCTCTTCGTATTCCTCCCCTCCCTAATTATTTATAGTGCCCTGGGTTTTCGTTTTATTTTTATTTAAAAAAATGTAACATAGATCTTCGATATGCCAAAAAAACATATTGCTACCAAAAGAAAAGAATAGGAAATAGCATGCTTCTGCATTCTAATTTGTAGTTATTGATATTATTATTATTATTATTACGGTAGAGAAGTGTAGAATTCAAAAGAATTTACTTGTAACACGAGAATTTGATTTTTTTATCTCTAGTTAATTACTTCAGTATTACTTTAATGACTAGAATCAAAGTAATATTCAAATATACGAATGTTTTTGTAAATCTTGTTAAGTTAATGCAAATAGTTCAAGATGAGAGGAAAAAAAGAGAAAACTATATTCTTTCAATAATGAAAATTTACATTTTCATATGGATTATGTCCCTACACACACACACACACATATATATAAGTAGAGGAAGCGGTTACTTCATTTAGTAACTCCTCTAAATACTTGAATCAAGCTCATCCCTCATGGGTGAACCAGATCTAACTCAGTAACCAACATCTATTACTCGCTCATGAAGGAATGAATATATCTAATACATTATATTTTAAATTTGCACATAAATTTCATACTTGACGAATGGACCGTACAACCTGAAGTACACAGTGAAAGGATCTCCAATATATAAACTTAATATAGGTCATATAGGAGACATCAACCTTATAATTAATTATTCCTTAAAGTATACTAGTATACCGCAAGCATTTTTAGTCACACATGACTTAATATAATTCAATCCCTTAAGGATTTCATACTCAATCCATCCTTACAATTACAAGTATTCTAAATCATATCAATTTTATTCAAATGATATGATCCCAATCGATGAATACAATTAATAAGTGTAGAACTAAAATTACTTTTTTCTTTTGCACTCATATCAATCAAATCTGAATTAACTTGCTTCTCTAAGAGTATTTCTTTAACTCGAATCATTCAATGACTATAGGATATACTTCTAAAGTAGCGATTATACATCACCTCTTGATACAGTCACAAGTCACAAAGGGTAAGATTTTAAGATCTTAGATATGATCTCCAGGACTTACATAATAAAGAAGTAGGGATCCATTCTTTATTCATGTAATGGTCATTAACGCATGTAGTGTGAAATACATGCTATAGTAGAGCTTACTTTTTTCTTTTTTCTGAAGACAAAAAGTGTATGTCGTTGCTCTCTTTGTGAAAGGAAATACATCATATAAGTTTTAGTCTTGTTGCTAAAAATATAGACTTCAAATCATAAATTCTCATTTGCTCATTATCATTAATAGCAGATGAATAATTTCATACTCGACTTCAATCATAATATACACATGAATAGTGGGAATTCATTCATGTCGATTTTTTTATTTAAGAACCTCATCTTGGTTCTAACCAAGGTGACATTTTAATAAATACTTTGAGTTCAAATTGCTCCCACTGCACTTAAGTCACTTATTGAGCATTAAAACTCAATTAGTATCATATTTATTCACCTTACAAGTGTTAAAGGTGATTGCTCATGTAAGTAAGTCAATCTATGTCTATCGACATACTTTAACAAATTATACCATATGATAATCAATATATTTCATTAAAAAAATAATGAATAAAATGATATTATAATGACATTTATTCATAACTCAGTCACTGTAAGCCTTCGTATGATCCTAAAAACTAGTTATATTACTAATTACATTCTACAAAGACTAAGGGATCTCATATGTCTAATAAATACATCCCTTGCTATTGGTTTTATGAGTGGATCTACAATCATAGAATTTGTAGAAATATGTTTTAGGATCATGTCATGTTTAGTAATTGCTTATCTAATGTAGTGATATCTCATCTTGATATGTTTAGTCTTTCCATAGTATTTTGAATCTTTAGCCACAACTACTGCAGTAATGTTATCATTGTAAATTATCACTGGGTCTGATGCTGATTTGACAATTTTTAAATGATACAAGAAACTTTTTAACCAAACAACATTTTGTGTTGCTACAGAACAAGCTTCATACTTAGCCTCCATAGTAGATAAGACTATGTGAGATTGTTTCTAGCTCCTCTATAATATTGCACTATCATTAAGCAAGAAAACATATCTTGAAGTTGATTTAGATTGGTCGACATCTCCTCTCCAATCAGCATCAAAGCAACCAACCAATCATAAGTCTTTCTTTCCTTGGTAACATAACATGTAATTTGAAGTTCCTTTCAAATATCATAGAATCTTTTTTACTATCATTCAATGTTTTTAACCAGGGTTTGATTGATATCGGTTAACCAATCCAATGGCATAATATATATTAGGATTATAAGATGTCATCAACATATAAGGACAATATTACAAAACTATTATTAGAATGTTTTAAATACATGCAATGGTCTTTTCCCATCATTGTAAAACCATCCTTAAGGATAACTTGTTGAAACTTAACGTTTCATTGTCTAGAAACTTACTTAAGACCATATATGAATCTTTTAAGCTTGCAAACTTTGCGCTCTTGTCCTTTAGTCTCGAATTTTAAATGTTGATCCATACAGATCTCCTCATTTAGTTCTCCATTGAGAAATGCAGTTCTAACATTCATTTGGTATAACTCTAGGTCCATATATGCGACAATAGCAAAAATGAGACGAACTGAAGTAATTCTCACAACTGGTGAGAATGTATCTTCATAATCAATTCCCCCTTCTTAAATGTAACATTTTGCTACTAATCGAGCCTTTATAACGTTCTATTGACCCATCCGCCTTGCATTTAATTTTAAGAATCTATTTATTTCCAATGGATCTTGTCTTGACGGTAAATCAATCAAGTCCCAGACTTGATTAGTTTTCATCGACTCCATTTCTTCTTCCATAGCTTTAATTCATTCTCTTACTTCAGGGCCAGACAGAGCATGACTACTAATATCTTTTTTTTTTGTTTTTTCAACTGCTAGATAACAGTTACACATATAACAAACCAAATGTGTTGTCATGTTTTTTTAACTGCCAAATAGCAGTTTCCAATTGAATATGAGAACTAATTGAAATTACCCCATGGTAGGTGTTCCATAGCCAACACCATAAAATGTCAGTTACCAATTCACATGATTAATTGGTATTTTTTTCTTTTTAATTAATTAACAAAGGGCAGTTACACAACTACCATTTATTTGGCAGAAGAGTCTTTCTAATTAATGATAGAAAAGACAAAATCCTAATCAAATTACTTCATTAAATTTGAATAACAATACATTAAATAAAGTTTTGTAAATCCAAAACTCAACGGAAGCATTCTTTCAACTCAAAATGTATAATATGAGAGAAGAAAAAGAAAGAACTATATTCTTCCAACAATGAAAACTTACCTTTTTATATGGGTTATATATATATATATAAGGAGCATTTGTTTTTCAGTAACTCCTATAAATACTTGAACTAGACCCATCATTCATTGGCGAACCAGGCATAACCCATTAACCAACAAAAAGAAATATTCAAAAGATAGTTTTAGTATGATAGCTTTAATATGCTTATCATAATCCTACGGTTTTAGGGTTGTACCGTTTGACTTTTTGTTTGGAATCATTTTAATTTTTATTAAGTATACTAAGGGAATGTTTGAGAGCATGGTAATAGTTAATTTTCAAAGTGCTTTTCACTTAGAAATACATCAAAATAATTTTTTTTGTTTTTTAATTTATTTTTGAATATCAACATATCAAAATGATCTAAAAACATAAAAAAATAACTTTAAACAAAAAAAATTAAAATTTGGCCAACTTTCATTTAGGTCATAATTCAAAAAAAAAAAAAAAACTAAGTATAATACGTAATTGAGAATTAACACCATTATGAATTTATGGTCTTCATCACCTAATGATTTAAAAGAGAGAGAGGAAATATCCTGAGGGATAACTCAATTAGTCAGGTCTTGAGTTTACTCCTCAATGGTCACGAGTTCAAGTCCTCTTAAGGTCATTGGAGGCTTTCATGGTTGTTAATCAGAAACCATGGAATTAGTTGAGGTGCACGCAAACTGATCCGGACACCCACGTTAATAAAAAAAAAGAAAGATGAAAAAAAATTAAACATATAATTTCCTACCAATAAAATGATTTATATATATTTTTATATATAATAATATTATTTGTATATTATTTTGACTCATAGATGTAAATTTGAGATGATAAGAAAAAAATGATACAATTTTAGCTTTAAAGAGCTCAAGCTAGCTGGTGTCGAGTAATTTTATAAGTATTTATAAATATGGTAATAATTGTTTTTTAAAATATTTTTTATTTAAAAATATATTAAAATAATATTTTTTTGAAAACAAAACATCAAAACAATCTAAAATAATAATAAAATAATTTTAAACAAAATTTTTTTAACATCTTAAAAACCATTTACAACACAATTCTAAACTACCATGAGTTAAAACCTCGCTCGCTATTGAATTTGAAGTTTTTTTTTTTTCCTTCGTAATAAACCACAACAAAAACGCCAACCGCAGTAAAAATTTGAATATTATCATCTTGACCGTAACTAGGTGAGACAGACGATTCCCTAAAGTAAATTTGTCCCCCGCCCCATCCCATCCAAACCGAAACGACACAGTCTTTGTTGCCAAGCAATAAACCTCCGCCACGCAATCAATAGTTGGCCCATAATTTCCTTTTCTTTTGTTTTTATTTTTTACACCCCTCTTTCTCTCATCAGGGCTTCGATCCTTTTCATATGAATAACTCCTCTTTATGAAAATTTCCGAATCGTAAGACCGCTAGCAAATCCTGCTGCCGGGAAAAAATTAATTGAATTCGGAAATGACAAACTCGAATAATACGGATCTATTCGATTCGTTTTTCAGAAGAGCAGATTTAGACGGTGATGGTCAGATCAGTGGTGCTGAAGCCGTCGGTTTCTTTCAAGGTTCCGGTTTGCCTATGCACGTCCTTGCTCAGGTTCCTCGCAATCCACTGTTTCTCATCATTGTTTTTGGATTTGTTACTTAGATATGTTGATTTCGATGTAGAACTAACTGTTAGGTGATGTTTGCTGCAGCTAGGGTTATAAAAGATTAGGTTATTTGAATTTTTGAGGTTAGTTAAGACAGAAATTTTGATTTTGGATAATGATAAAATCAGTAGGTCATGTTTGCAATGGTGAATTATTATTATTATTATTATTATTATTATTATTATTATTATTATTGCTACTGTCTTGTTGAGATCATCGAAAGAATTGACGATGCCTAGTTTTTGAGAGAGAAGTTGATGAATTACTACAGGTTTTTAGTTGATTCTAGAAGTAGAAAGAGTTTAACTTCAGGCAGTACGATAGAGTTTTGAATTTAAAATGGAGGTTTTTATTTGTTGGGTTCTGAGAAATGGGTAGTTGTGCTGAGTTTGGCGGATCTGATCATAGCGTTCTGAGTTTTGTACTCTTTATCTCGCTGTTGATGTATTAACTATGTTTCTTCTTGTGCTATGTTCTACTACTGATTGAGCTTGCTTGGGTCCTAATGATGTTCATGTTGATAATGGATGTTAAGTCTCTAGAAGAAAACCTTTTGATTTGCTGTTAGGTAATGCAGTAAAAAGAACTGGCTCTGCCATCAAAAGGCAGAAAACAAATGTATGCATGTTTGCATAACTAATAAGAAATGTTTGCTGTATATTCTTATTATTAGTAAATTTACTAACTGGATTGAGACCATGTAAAGAATTGAAGATGCGTAGTTTTCAATTTTTAGGTCTGGTGTCTTTGAGAGAGAAGTTGATGAATACTACGTGAATGGAGGATTTTTAGTTGATTCTAGAAGTAAAAAATGTTGTTATGCTAGACATTTGGAGGTTTGTAGCTTGTTGAAAATGTCGTGTTCAGTTTGTGAATTGCATTTTGGTGTTTGAATATAAAGTGGAGGTTTTTTTTTTCTGTAGGATTGTGCAATAAATGGGCAGTGGTGGGTTTGGTGGGTTTTTGTTGGTTCAATCATAGCATGTGAAGTTTTGTACTTAATCTTGTGGTTGGTGTATTAACTATATTCTTTCTGTATGGGCTACATTCTACTTGAGATTGAGTTGAATTAGTTTCTAAATTTTATGTTAATGATGCATTTTAAATGTGGAAGAAAACCTTTTGATTTGTTGTTAGGCATATAACAGAGTGAAGAACGGGTTCTGCTGTTAAAAGACTGGAAACCTCTGTAAAATGTGTGCACTTTTGCCTGTGCATGTTAGCGTAAGAATTTAAATGTTCCCACCTTTTTTGGAATGGTTTTCCATGTGAATATTCAACTTTTCTTTCCCCTCGGAGTCCCTTCATATTGGGGTCTCAAATATTGTTTTATTAAACTGAGTGTCTGTGATTCACTTATGCTCTGTGCAGGTGTGGATGCATGCTGACCAGAGGAAAGCAGGCTACCTCGGTTGACAAGAGTTCTATAATGCACTTAAACTTGTTACTGTGGCACAGAGTAAGCAAGAGTTGACCCCAGAAATAGTGAAGGCAGCATTATATGGTCCTGCTTCAGCTAAAATTCCTACTCCTCAAGTTAACCTAGCAGCAACTCCTGCTCCTAAAGCATCGGCACCTGCTCCCCAGCTGGCTGGCACTATGTCAGCAGCATCAACAAATGTTGACATCAGACCACCACAAGTGCCTGGAAATGCAGTCACAAACCAGCAGTATTTTCCATCCCAGCAAGGCCAATTTATGAGGCAACCCAGACCCCAACCCCAACCCCAAGCTATGCCTCCTATTTCTGCTTCCCATCCACAACAAATTCTTGTAAGTCAAGGTATGCCCAGGGGAGGTACCATGGCTGCTCCTCGGCCTCTGAATTCAAATATCTCAACAGATTGGCTTGGTGGAAGTGCTGGTGGCCTGACTTCACGAGCTCCTAGTAGAGGGACTAGTCCTACTACAACTCAGGATGGATTTGGGCTCAGTGCACCTGGTTTTACGCCCACTGTTCAACCCAGACCACAGGTTTCTGCTGGGCAGATGGCAGCCCCTACTTGTAAACCACTAGAAGCAGCCATCACATCCAACCAACCTGCAACTAAGGATTTCAAATCAGTGGTTGTTTCTGGGAATGGTTTTGCTTCAGACTCGCATTTTGGCGATGTATTCTCAGCAACTCCTGCTCAAGCAAAGCAGAGTTCCTTATCAGCTGCACCTTCTACAAGCAGCATACCTGTCTCGTCAGCTATTGTTCCATCTTCTGTCGGATCCCAACATTCACTTAATTCAAGTTCCCTGGATTCTTTGCAGAGTACTTTTTCTCAGCTGCTTGTGGGTGGTCAATCAACAGCAAGACCAAACCAGCAGGTTCCACCTCAAAGTGTCACCTCTGCTCCTTCAACTGGTTTTCCTTCTGGATCTAGCAATGCAGCTCTCAGTCAATCCCAGTCTCCATGGCCGAGGATGACTCAATCTGATATTCAAAAGTACACAAAAGTGTTTGTGCAAGTTGACACAGATAGAGATGGGAAGCTTACTGGGGAACAGGCACGCAACCTTTTCTTAAGCTGGAGGCTACCAAGAGGTAGACTGCTAGACTTGTTTCCTTTTAATAATCCTGCTTAAACTGTGCAGTTTTGATGTGAACTCTTAAGATAATCTAAGATGGACAGTGAAAGCACAACCTACAACATTTGGAAATCTAGTAATAGCCATTTTTTGCTGTCACAGTATGCTGTTAGCTTAAGATTTATTATGTAAGTCAATTGTATTTCTTGCCTTTTTAGAAATTCATATTATGTGGTAGGATGAAAGGAATTTTTCTGAAGAATATGCTGGAGGACAGAGATGTGTTATCCCCTATAATATATTATCAAATAATTGGGTTGCTAGAAATGTTATTTCATGGATTGATCAGATTGCTATTGCAAGTGTCTGGTAAATAGTTGAGGCACACAATTAAGTATTCAAGTATGATTTACTTTTCTTGACATTTCTTCTATATCCTATTCCTTTCTCTTCATAATGTGTTGCGACTTTCTTTCTTTATATTTAGTTTCCTCAAAATGTGACAGTTTTGAGTTTGTGAATTTCTTCGAAGGCTAACATTTCATTAATTTACTATACTCTTGATATTTCAGAGGTGTTAAAAAAAGTTTGGGATTTATCCGACCAAGATAATGACAGCATGCTTTCTTTGAGGGAGTTCTGCACTGCTCTCTATTTGATGGAGCGTTATAGAGAAAATCGTCCTCTTCCTTCAACACTTCCAACCACTATCATGTCCGATGAGACTCTGTTGTCTGCCACAAGTCACCCTGCAACTTCATATGGCAGTGGAACTTGGGGACCTGCTTCTGGTATATTCTTCCTTTTCATGCCATAGGCTTTCATTATTAGTTTTTTCCTCTTGCATTCTTTTGAAGTGGAAAAACATATCTCAAAGGTTTGCAACAACAACAAAGTTGTGACAGTTGCACGGCCATCACCTGCTGCTGCTAGGCCACCAAGGCCACCTGCTGCTCCTCATGCTGATGAAAAACATCCCACGCAACAAAAGCCCAATGTTCTTGTGCTTGAAAAACATCTCACGAATCAACTCAACCAAGAGGAGCAGGATGCTCTCAACTCAAAGTTCCAAGAGGCATCTCAGGCCAATAAAAAGGTATTTCTTATTCTTCTTGTGTGCTCATTATATGGGAGTGTTAATTTTGTGTGGTCGATGTGGTATTCATATATTATTATGTTAAAGTGAGAGAAATTTGTTTTCATTTGCCATTAAAAAGCTTTGAGTTGCATCAAGTTATAGAATGAAGATAAGGTATATTTGAGGTGTTTTTGTGTTACAGATTTTCTAGGTTTTCTATGAATGGGATTAAAAACAAAAATCTTCTTGCTTATCTCTGAGTGCAGGTAGAAGAACTAGAAAAGGAAATATTAGATTCTAGACAAAAGATTGAGTTTTATCATGTCAAGATGCAGGAACTTGTAAGTACGCTCGCAATTTCTTTTTCCCTTTGTGAGAGTCAATGTCTTTTACATATGATGTCCTTTGGTATTATGTAAAAATTGCTTTGAAGTATTCAGGTTGAACTGTTTTAGCTGTATCTTGTCTGCTATGTTTGGACTATTGATTTTGGTTTTGGATGCAAGCTCCTCAAATCATTCTTTTTTTACTGGATGTATTATATATGCATAAACTAATTGTGCCTGACTCATTGTGCTTAAGTTCTGGATGGAAGCTCGTTTCATCATTTTATTTGCTATTGGATATCTCAAAAATGCACAAACTATAGCTTAAATTATCTCAAGGTCATGAATATACTAAGAGCTCAAAACCAAAAGGTATGAGTCAGTGGCATCAAATGCCTTATTATGATTTGTGGTTTAAGTAAAAACAAAAACAAATAAATTCAAACTGGACTGACTATACTGATAAAAGTAAAGAAAATAATCGTTCAGCTCCCTTTTTTTTTTTTTTTAGTAAACATACTATAAAAGGTCCTAGGTTTATTCTTGGGTTTTCCACTAGAAGGTCCTACGTTCAAACTGTGAAGAGGGGTGGGGTGGGGGAAATAGCTCCATTTGGGTAGCCCAAGTCCCTTTGGGCACCTTCCATTGAACCATAAAACAATGTAAACATAGTAATGGAGTGAAAGAAAACTTGGACAGTTTCTTTAGGCAGCTGATCCTGTCCCAGTTAACTAACATGCAAGAATTGGTTTAAGAAAATGCACGAAGGTATTCTGCCTAATTTAACCTGTCTACTTTGTCTTTGAGTGGTTGAGGTCGAGAGCATGAAAATATGTGTTCTTTGCTGATATTCCTATTGCCATTCTTCTGTTATTTGGCATCAGATTTTATATAAAAGTCAATGTGACAATCGACTTAACGAGGTCACAGCAAGGGTATCTACTGATAAGCATGAGGTACCTCTCTTTCTTGCGTGATTTTCTTGTATTGTCCATGTAATATCTATTGCTTATTGAACTAACAGGAGCAACTTGTGTGTTTCAGGTTGAGACATTAGGAAAGAAGTATGAAGAGAAATACAAGCAGACTGGAGATGTTGCCTCCAAGCTAACCATTGAAGAGGCTACATTTCATGATATTCAGGTAATTTAGGAACTTGTGGTGAGTCTTATCCATGCTTATCTCTTTCTTTTATGTACACTTTTTTGGATATCATACAAACTTATATTGTCCTTGATAACTGCAGGAGAAAAAAATGGATTTATATCGGTCATTTGTTAAAATGGAAGAAGGGGGAGCTGCTGATGGCGTGGTGAAGGTACACTGTAATCACCATTAGTTTCTGGAGATAGTATGAAACTTGTGTGTAAGGCCTTTTTTACTGGATTTTGCAGGAGCATGCTGAGGATATCCAATCGAGTCTTGAGGAACTAGTAAAAACTGTGAATGAATGCTGTAAACTATATGGATTGCATTCTAAACCAATCTCACTGGTGGAACTTCCATTTGGTATCTCCATGATGTTATCAACCCTCTTTGGTTTTATATTACCTGTCTAATCTTGAAAATATTTGGCCCATTTAGATGGCTGTTTTACTTCAATTTGGCTTGTTCTGTTACTTGTATGCGAAAAATGTTTGAGCTATGACAATTAAGCCACTCTTCTTTCTTCTTGTGTTTCACTAGGAAAAATACACCATGTTGTTAACTGCATTTCCAATGCCCCCAAAATGTTTCAAATTTCTGACCTGCAATTTTTTATCCATTTCAAAGATCATGCTGTATTTTCCTTCACCAGCTACCTCGCATCTTTACTTGTTCTTTCTACATCAGGATGATTACTTACTCTCTTCCTCTTGATCTTTCTTTAGGCTGGCAACCTGGAATCCAGGAAGCTGCAGCTGATTGGGATGAAGGTTGGGACAAGTTTGACAATGAAGGTATGCTAAATAATTGTTTGTTGGATTTAGTTGACTTTGATTTTGCTCTGGAGGGATTGGAGTTCCTTTTCACTCGGGTACACGATGCTTTCTTTTCAGCATTAAGTCTCAACCTCGTTAAAGCTCTTACGAACATTGTTATTTGTGACTTTCAGGATTCACATTTGTCAAAGAGCTCACCTTGGATGTACGAAATGTTGTAGCTTCTCCAAAACAAAAAACTTAAGTTCCAAAAGAAACAACTTCCACAGATAAGGATTCAGGTGCGAAGTCAGAAAAGGTTTCAAGGCCAAGCAAATCAAATTATGAGAAAGATTTGTTGGATCATCAACATGAGAATGGCACTCTAAAATGTCCTCCTGACAGTCCTGTCAGAAGGAGTACAACAGAGAGCCACCAATCCAGTGAATTCCGAGACTCCCCATTTAAAGAAAGGGGTGCAGAGAATTCACCCCATGCTAGAGAGATCCAAACGTATGGTTCAATTTTTTTATCTTTGCAACAATATATATTGCTGTCCATCCCTCGAAGTTAAGTTTTACCAAAACAAAAGTTGGTGGCATGGCATGACAGTTCAAATGAGTCTGTCCTGCTTTATGCTCTCTGCTTTTAATGCTTCATTTGGATGTTTAAGCTTACTGGTACACTTGTGCAGTGATGTGGGTGGTACTGAATCTGTGCATTCTGGTGACATAATTGTTGAACCTGGCTGGGGTACATTTGATGACACACATTATGATACAGAATCAGCCTGGGGCTTTGATTCTGTCAGTGGCAAGGTATGGAAACTTGGGTCTTATGCTTTCTATTTGATGTTGGCAATAGGATTTCTTGGTGCTTAAGAATTGTGGAAGTTGTTTAAAGTCGAAGGAAGGGATTGGTGTGTGCATGCAGTCATGTGCTTTTATGCGTGACATACATTTTTACACGCTTTATTATGAACTTAATTTATGTTTATTTAGGCAATTCTATTACTTTGCATGAAATTGAAATCTACAGTTTTGATTGTGGGAACTGAGTGGTGGTTGGTTTGGCACTGGAACTGTTTAATCTCGTTCTGTACCTTTTCTTCTTTCTTGCCTTGTTCAGAAAACTGATTGGATTGATCTAATATTGTTCTTGCAGGACATGGATTTCAGCATTGGTGAATTTGGTTTAAATCCAATAAAAACAGGGTCCTCACATGGAGATTACATGTTCCCAGGGAAGGGCCAGTTTATGTTTGATTCTATTCCAAGCACCCTGGCTCATAACCAGGGGAACAGCTCGTATGCTTTTGCGGATTCTGTTCCAAGCACCCCTGCATATAACCCACAGAATGCGTTTGCAGATTCTGTTCCAAGTACCCCTGCCTATAACACAGGAAAGAGTCCATTTTCATTTGCAGATTCTATCCCAAGCACCCCAGCATACAATTTCGGGAACTCTCCACGAAGGTTTAGTGGTTCAGAGGACCACCCTTTTGACAGCTTCTCTAGGTTTGATTCATTTAACATGCATGATGGTGGATTATTTCAATCTCCTCGCCATTCTCTTTCAAGATTTGATTCCATGCAGAGCACTAAGGACTCGGATCAAAGTTATGGATTCCCATCAAGGTTTGAATCCTTCAGAGAATTTGGAGACTCTAATCGAAGTCATGGGTTTTCAAGGTTTGACTCATTCAGAGAGTCTGATCAGAATCATGGGTTCTCGAGGTTTGATTCCTTCAAAGAGTCTGATCCTGGTCATGGGTTCTCATCAAGTTTCAGTTCATTTGGAGAATCTAGAGATACTGATCATAGTCATGGATTCTCGAAGATGGATTCATTTAATGCCCATGACAGTGTGTTCTTCCAAGCTTCTGACAATTCCCTAGCTAGGTTTGATTCTGTTCGTGGCTCTAAAGACTTTGATAATAGCCATGGGTTCCCTTCATTTGATGATACGGATCCATTTGGCTCAAGTGGACCATTGAGGACATCACTAGAGAGTGAAACTCCGAAGGGAAGTTCTGATAACTGGCGAGCGTTTTAGCTTCTGTTCGAAGCTTTCGTGAGATTTCTTCCTGTAGTTGTGGCGGCACATTTCTTCTGTTAGTATATACAATGTGATGATGAATGAGTGGTTGTGCCTTGTGGTTCTAGCCCTTGTTTGATTTTGCAGATCCGATTTGTTTTCTGAATTTCCAATATTCAATCACTCTCGCGACTGTTTCTTTTGGTGGCGTAATTTATTCGATTTCGATTAGGATTAGATACATGTATGTAATTTTTTTGATTAGGATTAGATGAATGTATGTAATTTTTTTTTTAGAAAAAGGTACTGTCACTCAATGGTTGTGATCTGGAAGTCAAATTTGTATTCTTCATTTATCAAGGACTCCATTGCCAAATGGTTTTTCTCTTCGGTATTGTGATTTATTATTTTTGTATCTTTAAATTATTTCCTCTTGTTTGGCATTGTGGTTTTTTTTTTTTTTATTTTTTTAAATTATTTTTTGTGATTTTTAATTATCTATTGATATTAAAAATAATTTTTAAAATTTATTTTTTTTTAATATATTTTCAAATTAAAAACAATTTAATACTAAAGATAACATTACAGTTCTGTTTTAACCATCCAACATTTGAACGGCATAGGATGCAAGGAGTTGTTATTAGTCCATCTGGTAATTACTTTTATAGATCTATCAAGTCCCAATGATGCATAAGGGAAATCATCCATTAATGCCTCAATCTAAAGATAGGACAAGGCAACAGTAAAGAGATTCTTAAAAAAATGATTTTTTTTGGTTATTGAAAATTGATATAAAATAATTATATTATTTTATATCAATTTTCAATAACAAAAAAAATCATTTTTTTAAAGAATCTAATATAAATTATATTATCATCTCATTTAATAATTTAAAATTTAAAATTAAGATATATATATTTTTTTGATATGATACTAGAATTTTTGTAACTAAATAATCAAATCTTACAACCCATATCTTTGTAAATAAAATTAAATTTTAGCACGGGTAATTATAAGTTTGTTTAATTTTCAAGATCAACAAACTTTTATTGAGAAAGTATGTTAGAAAATAATATAAATCATATACTAAAACTATATTCAATAGCTTAAGTTTTTATATTAAGATAATTGTTCGATAAAAATCACATAAATCACATAATAATAAAGATATAAGCAATCTTTTACATATAAGACGAGAGAAATCCTATTTTCTAGACTTAAAGAAATGATTTTGTTTACCAATTTATGCATAGGTAAATGACACAGGAATCTCCTCTAATAGTTCTATTGATGTAGAGCTAATTAAATTTGGGTTGACAATATAAATGGATGAAGTTCATGATGATGTTCTATTAGCTCATGAGCCAAATTTGAATCAAAATTTGCATCTCTTTATTGTATAGGAAAATAAGTTTATCAATTGTGGTTTTCAAGTTAAGAATGTGATTCATATTGTTTAACCAAACAGTTTTCTGAAAGAGATTATGTTTATTTTAGTTTTTAAACTTTCTATGTATCTATTTGTGTTTTTAAGAAGTTAAAAATATGTGCTAGTTAATATTTGTTTAATTTTATGTCAAAGTCACTTATTTGAGTCTTAATTATGTTTGGGTTTTTCCTAGATTTGGAGGGTTGTTCCAAGTATGCAACTGATTATTTACACCATGTATAAGGGATCTTTTGGCAGAATTTGAGTTAAATGTCTTTGACTTGGCCTTTTGACAACCTATTGAGTTTTGTATGTCCTTTTTGAGTGGCAGACTAATCATTTTAACTTTATATCTCTAAAGTGGTGATTTAATTTGTATCTTTAGAGTGACAAGTTTTTCTCATTTGTATTTCTTTGGTTTTGAACCTTAGAGTGGTGAGCAAAAACATTCTTAGTAGTAAGGACTTGTTACTTTGCAACATTCATGCAATCCCGATATCAAGTTGGATTAAATGTTTGGATTTACTACTATAGTTGTTCGTGAACATCATGTGCAAGAATTCAAGAGGGACATATGTGCTCTTGAAATGGATGAAATGAGAAGACAAACCTGGTAACTCTAGCGCCGTCTTGAACGATTTGAGAATCAAGATCATAATGATAAGGATGATAATCCTTTCTTCACAAACGACACATTATTTTTTAGAATTGAGGTCATAATGACTCTTTTTAAAAAAAAATTAAAATGATATCATTTTTAAATGTTTATAAAATAAAAAAATTAAATTGACCCGAGTTAACTCAAGTCAAACCCACCTGACACTTGACCTAAGACTTTTTCCGGGTCAGATTTAAAAATTATGTGATAGATAACTTTTAAAACTCATGACACAGGTCTTTAGATTGAAGAATCATACATGAAAAAACTAAGAAGTCTAATTATCAACAAATCAAATACTGAATGATGAAATGAGTAAAAAAAATCAATTACATGAAAGGAACTAAAATAAAAAAATAGCAATTAAAAGAATAAAGGTGAAAATACAAAAAATAAATAAATTAAAGGGAAAGAAAAATTCTTTAATCAGAGAGTTTAATTGAGAAAAAAAATAACAAAAAGACAAAAAAATCTAAAGAATGAGGATCAAATTATAGCCCCTACAGAGTTGAATAAATAAGTTTTATTTTAATGAGACAATAAAAGAAATTGGCAACAATAATAAACAATCAATTTTTTTTTAAAAAAGATGACCATAATAATGTAGGAAAAAACCTATAGGAGTATGTAATTGGATAAACAAGAAACAAAAAAAGCTCAGCTTGAGCAAACCCTAGTTTGCGTGATAAACATGTAACCTGAGTAATAAAAGACGAGCGAACTCAGGTTAACTTGCAAAACTTATGGCTCAGGTAATGAGATTAGGATGACTTGACAGATTATTGTTTTAAAACTTGACCCAACCTAGTGCTTTGACCCGTCACCTGCGTGATCTAGGGCCTAGGCTAGGCAAGGTTTTAATAGAAATAAGGGGCGAATTGATTTGATAAAAACGTGTAAAAAACTCGGGTTGACCCGCAACCTAATAGCCCTCGAAAAACTTAGTCAAAACTCGTTGACCTTTTTCTTGTTTTTTAATTTTTATTTTCAAAACGATATTGTTTCTAAATGTTTATAAAATAAATAAAAAATTATGGCGACCTGGGTTAAATGGGGTCAACCCATCTGACTCGTGACTTGGGACTTGCCTTAGGTAGACCCCCATGTCAATTTTGAAAACTATACGATAGATAAATTTTAATACTTGTGACACGAGTCATTAGACCATAAGCACCATACATGAAAAAACAGAGAAGTACAATTCTTAACAAATCAAATGTCGAAGGATGAAATCGGAAAAAAAAAAATAATTACATGAAATGCTCTAAAATAAAAAATACCAATTAAAAGAATAAGAGTGAAAATAAAGATAAAAAATAAATTAGAGGGAAAGAAAAATTCTTTGATCAGATGACTAAATTGAAAAAAAAATTAACAAAAGGATAAAAAAAATAAAAAGTATAAGGACCAAATTAGAAAAAAAACAAAACATAACACTTAAATTGAAGGATGAAATTGAAAACCACAGAAACCTTAACAAAAGGGCCAAGAAAAAAAATAGATATTAAATGAAAAAGGAAAAAAATTAAAAAATATCATATATAGAAAATTAGAATTGAAGATTACATTGAAAATAAATAAAACCTTTACAAATTACTCAAGAAGGAAAATTAGAAATAAAAACAAATAAGGACCAAACTAGACAAAATAAAATATGATAAATTAAAATTGAAAGACTAAATTGAAAAAATAAAACTTCTATAAAAGGGCAAAAAAAAAAAAAATTAAAAATCAAAAGAATAATGACTGAAATTGAAATACCAAAAAAAAAAAGAGGACATACTTTCCTTTGTTTGGAAAGGAGAGAGAAAAGAAGGAAAAAAAAAGACCCACAGACAACAAATCACCTCACCTCCAACAACACACATTGTACCTAAAGAAAAAGGACGCGACTGCACATCCAATAACATGTCAAAAAGGTTGGTTTGACCACTAGAATGTGTTGCACGTGCTGGTGTGTGGGAAGCGCGCACAAACAACTTTATTGATAACAAATAATAATTTAGGCTAAAAGGAAAAAATTATCCTCCATGTTTCTAAGCTAAACCATAAACCTATTTGAAAAGACCAAAAGGCCCCTAGTTCCATGGTTCATTTTTCCTTGACTGCAAGAACAAAATTGACATTTTAATGTATTTTAAAAAGTAAAAGATAAGTAACTTTATGTTTTTTTAAATTGGGGGTAATTAAGTCATTAATTATTTAAAAAATTACGGAAAAGATATGTATACTCATGTACAATTGTTAAACAACCAATGGAACGTGTAAGACCAAAATACTCTGAACTCAAAGGCTATTGATTGTTTTTTAGGAAGGGTAAAACTGTAAATCCACTATTTGTTGACTTTTGGGTCACATATTAATATTTATATATTTTGATGATAACAATTAAATGATAATGAACTAATGATATACTTGGTTGAGATTAAATTTAAACAGGTTTATACGTATATCATTAACAAGCATAAAGAATTAAATGAAGAAATAAATCAACAAGTTCAAGATATAAAGTAAGAAAATACTTAGTTCTTCAAGATTCATTTTAGTTTAAACAAGCATGAAGAATTCGTTCACTTCACATTGCATGCATTATAGGATTGATTTGCATTTAGTTGGTTCAAGACTCACCGGGTTTAAAACTGTCAAATCTGGTTTAAAGTTGAACCGACCAACCACTTGTTCATCAAGGATGAACACCTAGGAATCTGCAGGAACTGGTCGATCGACTGTCCTGACCAATATAAACCGGTCGATTGTTTTATTTGTGAGAGGAACAATAATGACTATACAACGACTAATTTTTGCTAGAAACACACACACACACACACATATAGCTTGTCTGATTGAAGAATTAAGTATATAATTTGAATACACACAAGCTATTTTAAGAGCAAAAACAACTTCAAATCATTAATTCTAAATCATACTCATATTTGTGCATTAAAACCTTCATATTCTTACACAAGAGTATAAATTATCACACTCATTAAATTTAAACACCTTCATTCATTCTAAGTGCTATTGAGTGAGCTATAAAGATACAAGTTTTAATTGTATTATCTACACTTTGAGAGAGTGTTACTATATTTCAAACAATTATAATCCTTTAAGAGTTCAAGTGAAAAACTCTTAGCCATTGGTGAGGTACACTACCAAGGTGAAAAATCTTGAAGATGATATTTCTTCAAGTGATGAACAAAGGCTTTGTGAGGATTCATCATGCACATTGTAATCTTTGGCTTGGATTAGTGAAGAATACAATATCCAAGACTAGTTTGGTGCTTGAGGTGTAGATGTAGGCTTATCGAACCACGTTAAAAACTAAGTTTGAAATTTTTATCCCCGTACTCTTTACTTTATGCAATTTGATTTTATTGTTAGTTAATTGTGTTTATCGTGTTTAATTGAGTTGATTGAAATATTTTATTATAATTATTAGTGGAACACCTAATTCACCCCCTTTAGGTGTTATTGTTGCCTTAATCCTAGAATAACAATTGGTATTAGAGCCTAGTTCTCATTTATATAAGTTTGCTTAGACTTTGAGTAAAATAGCAACCACTAGTTTTAATATTCAAAATGAAGGATCATCAACCTCCAAGCCACCTTTCTTTAATGGTAATGACTATGCCTATTGGTAAGCTAGGATGATTATATATCTTCAATCTATTGATTATGATTTATTGCTATCTATTGAAAATGATATAACAGTTCCTAAAGCTAGAAATGAGTATGTCGATGGGGATAAAAAGTTGTTATCTATGGATGCTAAAGCTATGAATACTTTGTATTGTGCATTGAATAGAAGTAAATTCAATAGGATCACATCATGCAAGAAAGCTAGAAATATATGGCATGTATTAAGGATAACACATGAAGGAACAAACCAAGTAAAAGAATAAAAAATTAACATGTTAGTGCATCAATATAAGTTATTTAAAATGCTTCCAAATGAATTCATCACTAGTATGATTACTAGAATGACAAGTATCACTAATAATTTGGATGCTCTTGGTTGGACTTATACTAATGTCGATATCATGAGAAAAATTCTTAGGTCCTTGCTAAAGACTTGGGAAGTAAAGGTAATGGCAATCCGAGAAGCTAATGACCTCACCAAACTTCCTTTGAAAGAACTCATCAGATCACTTATGACTCATGAAATCACTATGGAAAATCAAGAACTAGAAGAGAAGCCAAAGAAGAATTCGGCATTCCAAACCATACACCATGTTGATAGTGATGATGATGAAGAAGTGGAGGTGGACATTGCACTTATCACAAGATAATTCTAAAATTTCATAAGAAAAAAGCAATGGAACAAAAAGTTCTCAAACTTCAAGAAGGATGGAAATAAGGAAAAATCTAGCAAGGAAGCACTTAGATGCTATAAATGCAATAAGACGGGGCACATGAAGGTTGATTGCCCTCTCCTTTAATATAAAAAAAGAACCACCATCATAAATGAACAATGCAAGCAACATGGATTGATGACTTAGACTCTAGCTTATTGATGATGAAGAGTATATTGCAAACATGTGTTTTATGGCAATTGAAAGCGATAATGAGATACTTTCTTCAGATTATGAATCCGACTTCTCTTATAATGAATTGCATGATGCATTTGAGACATTCTATGATGAATATAAGAAGTTAGGTTCTAAATATAGCTTATTGAAAAAGAACCATGCATGTTTATTTGTTGAAAAAAATATATTAAAAAAAACATGCATTGTAGTTTATGATTGCGCGATGAGATGAACCAACTTAAAGAGAAAAATAAGGCTTTAAAGAAAGCATGCATTGTAGTTTATGCTTGTTAGTCAAAGATGTGTTTTCAATAAAAGATGCTTAGGCTATTAACCCAAGAAGAATAAAAAATATTTAAAGAACTACCTTGTTAAAGCCAAATAATCATATGACCCAAACTAAACATGCAATTATTATAGAAACATTGGTCACTTGATTTATGCATGTCTTATAAAAAAGGGCAAAGTGAATAATATGACTTAGGTTCCAAAAGGAACCACCACTAACCACAAAGGACCTAAGAAGGTATGGGTACCAAAAACCTCATCTTGATTTTGTGTGTGTAGAAGTCAAAAGAATAGGGGAGTGGTTCTTGGATAGTACTTGCTTAAGACACATGACCGATGATGATTCATTGTTCTCAAGCATTACCAAGATCAGTGGTGAGAAAGTCACTTTTAAAGAAAACTCAAAAGGAAAGATCATTGGAGGTGGAAATATTAGAGGGTAAGTCTTCTCTTTCAATAGAAAAAAGTGTTTCTTGTAAATAGTCTAAAACATAATTTTCTAAGTATTAGTCAATTGTATAATGAAGGCCACAAAATCATGTTTGAACATGCATGTTGTTTAATAATTGAAAATGATAAAGTTTTATTTATTGGTAATAGAAAAGAAAATGTTTATAAGATTAAAATTGATGCATGCATTAGGATAGAAAGTTATCTTGTTGCTAGCATTAATGATAGTTTTCTTTGGCATATAAGATTAGATTATATAAGCATGAACATTCTTTCTAAACTTGTAAAAAATAAGGTTGTTAAAGGACTCCATCATATTACATTAAAAAAGGAAAAGTTATGTGATGCTTGATAAATGGGTTAACAAGTGAAAACATCTTTTAAGAGTAAGAACCACATCTCTATTAATAGACCTTTAGAATTGTTAAATATAGATCTATTTGGACCAACTAGAACTAGAAACATAAGTGTTAATAGATATGTGTTTGTGATTGTGGATGCCTTTATAAGATAATTATGGGTTTTGTTTTTAAAATCAAAAGATAAAACTATCTATGAATTTGTAAAGTTTTCAAAGAAAGTTAAAAATGAAAAACGTTTTTCAATAATAAACATATGGAACGATCATGGTAGTGAATTTATAAGTGATTTATTTGAAATGTTTTGTGTAGAAAAATGATATTACCATAACTTTTCAACACCTAGAACTCCCTAACAAAATGGGGTTTTGAACAGGAAAAATTGGACTCTTCAAGAAATGGTGAAAATAATATTAAAAGAATTTGATACCCCTAAATGCTTTTGGGTAAAAGCCGTAAACACATTTTGCTATATTTTAAATCGTGTTACCTTGAAACCAGAGTTGAAAAAGACTCCTTTTAAGCTTTGGAGAGATAGGAAACCTAACATCTTGTATTTCAAAGTTCTTGATTTAAAATTCTTTACTCTTAACACCAAAGATAATTTTGATAAATTTGATTCAAAATCTAATATTGATATTTTTCGTGGTTATTCCTTCTTTAGCAAGGCTTACAAAGTATATAATAATAGAATACTTTGTCTTGAAGAATCCATGCATGTCGCTTTTGAGGAAAGTCAAAACGACAAAATTATTAAGATTCTAGATGACATTAATGAAAGTGTTCAATATTTGAGTCTTAATAATAAGAACATATAGGGGTCAATAATGAAGAAATGAATAAGGATTAACCAAGCACAAGTAATCAACAAGAGATGGTAAGTAACTTCGTGCCACCAAAGGAGCTAAGTTATTTAAGCTCTCATCCTCTTAAGTTAATTATTGGTAGTCCCTTTAAAGGTACTAAGATTAGAGTATCTCTTACAAACATTAATAAGCATTGTGCTTTTGTTTCTCATATAGAATCAAAATCCTTTCTAGAAGCCGGAAAGGATGGAAATAGGATTTTAGCCACACAAGATCAGTTAAATCAATTTAAAAGATATGATATGTGGGAACTAGTCCTTAGACCTAATAATCAATCCATTATAGAAATAAAATGGGTTTTTAGAAACAAAGTTGATGAGCTTGAGACCATAACTAGAAACAAAGCTAGACTAGAATCAATAAGAATGCTTTTAGCTTTTGTATGTCATGTTAATTTTACACTTTTTTTTTTTCTAATGGATGTTAATAGTGCATTTTTAAATGGTTTTGTCATGAAAGAGGTGTATGTTCCGATCATGTTTTTAAACTTAAAAAGGCTTTATATGGTTTAAAACAAGTGTTGTTACCCATTTTTTTGCCTTATTTTTTTTTGAAAAAACAAAAAATAGCAAAAAACAACAAAAACAAAACCCCAAAAAATATGTTATTGACGTATTTGTATCATTTTCGGCAACTTTTCCAAAGAATTTAAAATAAAAAAAAGAGAGAAAGAAGAAAAAGAAAAAGAAAAAATACATTTAATTTTTAGTGATCTAATTATAATTGTGGAAGGGAGATGATCGATTTGAAAATTAGAAACCCTCTTATTGAGTAACCTATTTTTTTAATCCAATGGTCTACATTCATTCTCTTAATCCAAGAGTCAATTTTTCTTTAATTTTCCTCCAAGTTATTAAATGAATGGTTGAGATTCATTCTTGAAATCCAATGGTTAATTTTGATGTAGTTTGCCTTTAAGCCAAAGAAATAAAACCATCTATGAATAGGTGGTAACACACACATAAAGAAGGGGGATGAGAAGGATTTTAGAGAGTAGAAATTAGTTAAAGCATAAAAAAAGCCACAGACATCATCAAGAAAAAAAAGGAAACCGACCCCCTTTTCTAAAGAAAAAAAAGCAACAAACTAAAGGACCTCACTCTTTATTGGAAAAGAAAAACAATACTAAACTAGCCTTTCACAATCGATAGTCTCAACCAAAACCGAACTAGAAATTCCACCCCCCATTTTGGCTAGCTCCTCCCTTTTTTTATTTTTTACTCCATCAACCACAATAGCCTTTCCACCTATACCATTGCCCCACCCACCCACAATGATCCTTCAAACCCATACTGCTCTCTCTCTCACTGATTACTAACCCATGGACAACCTCTCCATATTTGCTCGTTTGATATCCCAGCCAATATTACCAACAACCTTTAACTTCTAACCGTAGCCTTCACATTGGTAAAGAGCCACCACCACTAAGTGAGCCAAACCACAACGCCACTTTCACCCGGGAGAGACCCCATCTTAAACTAATCTTCATAAAACCCATTTCTTGTTTTGAAGAGAGACTTATTTCATAGTTTTGAAAAAAGACCCATTTCAAGAATAAGAAAGAAGCAGACCTCTCTTTCCATTCTCACGGTCCTCTACCATCATCTACTGTGGCCTATATCAGTGTTGTCAGAACACAACCAACCTCCCATCAATTAGTGCTAGCAGCAACCTTTAGTTGCTTATCCATTTCATCTATGGCCTCTATTCCCTCATACCTATGGCTCCCCTCTCTAGATGTAATCAACACCAGCCACCAAGCCAAGATTGGCCCCCATGGTTTCCCCTAACCGCTACTTCCTTTCTTTTTCAACCAAAATGACAACCCTCTTTCTTGGCTTCCAACACCCATATAATCAACACCCTTCCTCTTCACACCGGCAGGAACCAACAACCTCCACCATCAACAATGAAGTTCGGTTCCATCTTGACAAATCTATATAAAAAGTGAAAGAGAGAAGCAGATATGTGGATAAAATCAACTACTTTATGTATGGGTTTTCTTTTTTTTTTTATAGGCGATGTTGTCACTTACTATCGACACTGGGAGAAAAAAGTAAGGAAGCAACCCCAGATACACTATAAATTTCCTTTTAAGACATGATGGCGCATGGGCTCACGCGTTGCTAGTGATAATGGAACCTGAAGTCCATGCGCCGCTGCATTTCTACCATTCCTAGAAACTTTCCAGTGTGGTTCTTGAGCTTCCCGCAGTCTCTCCAACACGTTTCTTAACCTTTTGAAAGACCATTTTGCAAATTCTAAATTTTTAGTGTGTTTAAACTATTTTTAAATTTTACGTTTTCGTGGGTTGTAAACATGTAATTGTGGGGTGTGTGAGTAAAAATATAGTAAAAAGGGGAATGTGTGTGTTGCATTTTTTTTTGTTACATTTGTTTTTGTGTTAAATAGATAAAAAACATAAAATGATAAAACATAAAAAAAATTTAATTAATCAAAATTTTAGCATGCATTTTGGATTTCATAACCAGTTTAATGAATTTATAAGAATTTGGGCAATATTTCAATAACTGATAAAATTTTAATTCATGAGAATTAATGGTCAATTTTTTGGTATAAATGCTAGACCTACAAGTAGGCTAACATTTAAATATCAGGAGTTGACCAGAAAATTCTCAGAATTATTCTAGATATTCACCAATATTATTTGGGAATATTTTTCCCCACAGCATATAAGTTGTGTAAAACCCTTCTGCCTTCTAGAATAAATGAACCTTGTCAATGCACCTACATGGATCCTCTCTATAAAAATTCATTTGGGCACATGAGCCCATAATAAATTCTAAAAGCTAGATTTATTTATATGAATAAATCTTCACACCATGCTATAAATATACCACCAGTTAGGAACCCATCAAAACCTTTAAACTACATTCAGACCATATAATGCAGTTTATCTTAGGTAAGGTGCGCAAAGGGGTGCTAATACCTTTTCTAGCTATAAACAGTCACCTATCCTTAGAATCTCTGATAAAATCAGTACATCTCGGGTTTCTTAACGACCCTGAACCAAACAACTAGGTGGTTCAAAGAGGTTTTTAATAGACTTCATCAAGATACATGGGTTAAGGTGAATTTAAAAAGATATTTAATAATTAAGTAAAACCCTTAATTAATTTATTTCTGTTCAAAAAGCTCTTGTAGGTGGGCATTCAGACATTACAAAAAAACTAGAATAAGAAGATTCAAATCTACTAATGTTGATCTTTCGCTATTGTTTTGGTCATAACTAAAGCTATGAAAGGAATTTTAATGCGATTTTAGTTTCATTGGAAAATAGACATTCATAGTTTTCTAGTGATATATAGAATGAATTCCAATGTATTAATACAAGAAAGAACCATGCGTTTGAAGTTAAGTTTTGATTCTACCACCAGATTAAAAAATGACTTTAATCTTATTTAAATTAGTTGGACCATTGTTTTATTTATATAAGGTGTCAGGGATATGGACATTATGCTTTGGACTGTCCAAACAAGAAAATCATGATGATTAGAGATAATGGTGATATCGAATATGCAAGTGACATATTTGATTGTGAAGGTATGCCACCATTGGAGGATAGTGATGGGGATGAGTTAGCATTACTGGTTGAGGAGTCCTTGGTTATAAGGCGAACACTTTAGGTTTATATTAAGGAAGATAAAACTAATCAACAAAGGGAGAACATCTTCCATACGCGTTGCTATATACAAAATAAAGTGCGTAGTTTAATCATAGATAGTGGAAGCTGTATTAATATTTGTATTACCACCCTTGTTAGTAAACTGATTTATGTACTATTAAGCATGCTAAACCATATAAATTGCAATGGTTGAGTGATAGTGGGGAAGTGAAGGTTACCAAGTAGGTTGTGGTTCCATTTTCTATTGGAAAGTATGTTGATGAGGTTCTATATGATGTGGTACCAATGCAAACAAGTCGTATCTTATTGGGGAGACCATGAAAATATGATAGGAAGGCAATAAATGATGGTGTTTGAAATAGATATACAATTGTAAAAGTGGTAAAACCATCACCCTTGTACCATTTACACTCAAACAAGTGTATGATGATCAAATAAAATTAAAAGTGAGCATAAGGCTATAAGGAGAGAAAATCAAAGTGAGGAACAAGGGGATAGAAGACAATCAGATTCAGCGAGATCCTAAAACACAACATCTACCCATTTGGCCACCACCCAAAGAACCCCAAACCTGACTGAGAGTGAAGGTAAAACAAGAGGAGTGAAGAAAGTAAGTAATTGTGATGAGATTTGTGTGGAAAAAACAAAACATCAATCTAATTTATGTTAGAGAGGGTGAGGTTTGATTTGTATTTTTCATTAACAAGCTAATGGTTTTATTTGTATATAAGGAGGCTTACTTTAATACTAATGAGATTGACCATTGTGTTTCTAGTGTGGCTACTTCTTTGTTATAAGAGTTTGATAATTTGTTCCCTAACGATATTCCTAGCAGATTGCCACCATTGAGGGGGATAAAGCATCAACTTGATTTCATACATGGAGCTTCAATTCCTTAACTGACCAGCCTATAGAAGCAATCCCAAGAAGACGAAAAAGCTTCAAAAGCAAGTTGATGAGCTGATGGAAAAGGGGTAGATTCATGAGAGTATGAGCCCGCGTGCTATACCTGTGCTACTTGTGCTTAAGAAGGATGAAACATAAAGGATGTGTGTTGATTGCTGAGCCATCAACAACATAATGGTAAAGTATAGACATCTCATTCCAAGGCTTGATGACTTGGTAGATGAGTTACATGGATCCTATATTTTCTCTAAATTTGACTTGAAAAATGGGTATCATCAGATTATGATGAAAGAAGGTGATGAGTGGAAAACAACATTTAAGACTAAGCATGGTTTGTATAAATAGTTGGTAATATCATTTGGACATATAAATGCACCTAGTACATTTATGCGTTTAATGAATCATGTGTTGTGTGCATTCACAGGTAAGTTTTTGGTTGTGTATTTTGATGACATTCTAATCTATAACAAGAACTTAACTAAGCATCTTGATCATTTGCATAATATACTTAATGTGTTACGTAGTGAGAAATTGTATGCTAATCTTAAAAAATATACCATTTGCATGGAGAAAATTGTGTTTTTTTTAGCTATATTGTAATTGCATAGGGTATTGAGATGTATGAGGAGAAAGTTAAGGTCATCCGGGATTGGCTTACACCAAAATCGATAAAGACTTTTCATGGGTTAACTAGTTTTTATACGCATTTTATGAAAGATTTCAGTACATTAGTTGCACCCTTGAATGAAGTTGTACAAATGTCAGTTGGGTTTAAATGGTGGAAGGAACAAGAATGGGCTTTTGTTCTTTTGAAAGAGAAATTATGTTCTACACTTGTTTTGGCTTTACCTAACTTTACAAAAACATTTGAAATAGAATATGATACATTTAGAATAAGAATAAGTGTTGTTTTGACACAGGATTGGAGACCTATTGCGTATTTTAATAAGTTAAGTGGAACAACCTTTGAACTATCTCATTTATGACAAAGAACTCTATGCTCTAGTAAAAGCACTTGAGACATGACAACATTACTTGTGGCCAAAAGAGTTTGTAATCCATTCAAATCATAAGTTCTTGAAGCATCTGAAAGCACAAGGTAAGTAGAATAAGAGATATATAAAATGAGTTGAATTCATTGAAACTTTTCCTTACGTAATCAAGTATAAGCAAGGAAAAGAAAAGATAGTGGCTCATACACTTTTGTACAAATATGTTCTTCTAAACACCATGAATTGTATGTTAATGATTTTGACTTTGTCGAGATTTGTAATGCATGTGGACATTTGACTTTTGGTAAGTTTTATTTGATGGATGATTACTTGTTCAAAGAGAATAGATCGGGTGTTCCTGCTAGTTATTTGCTTGAATTGCTTGTTCATGAAGCACATGAGGGTGGTTTAATGGGTCATTTTAGGGTTGCAAAAACTTTGGATGTATTGCATGAGCATTTTTATTGGCCAAAGATGAAAAGGAACGTGCAACAAATATGTGAATAGTGCATTGCTCATAGAAAGACAAAATCTTGAATACAACCGCATAAACTATATACACCATTATCTATGCCTACTGAACCTTGAGTAGATATCTCTATGGATTTTATTTTAGGTTTACCTAAGTCAAAAATATAGAGACTCTATTTTTGTTGTGGTTGATAGGTTTTCTAAGATAGTGTATTTCATTGCATGCCATGAGATAAATGATGCATCTCATATCGCATATTTGTTCTTTAGGGAGGTTGTACATTTGCATAGCATTCTTAGGAGTATAGTGTTAGATAATGATGTTAAGTTTCTTAGCTATTTTTGGAAGACTTTGTGCGAAAAGTTGGGAACTAAACTCTTATTTTTTATAACTTGTCATCCTCAAACATATGGACAAACTAAGGCAATGAATAAGACTTTATCCAAACTTTGTGTGTTATTATTCAAAAGAATCTGAAACGTTAGGAAGAATGTTTGCCTTTTATTGAGTTTGCTAATAATAGAACTATGCACTCAACCACTAAATTTTCTCATTTTGAAATTGTTTATTGTTTAATTCACTAACTCCTCTGGACTTAATTCCTTTACTTTTTAAAGAAAAAGTAAATTTAGATGGTGAAAAGAAGGCAAATATGGTGAGATAACTCCATGAGGGAGTTCAACTCCAAATAGAGAAAATGAACAAACTGTATGTTTCTAAAGTAAATAAGGGGTATAAACAAGTTTTTTTTCCAATCCGGTGGTTGGGCTTGGATGCACATACATAAGGAACGATTCCTAACCAAAGGAAATTAAATTTACAGCCTCATGGTGATGGTCCATTTCAGGTTTTAGATAGGATCAATGACAAAGCATATAAAATTGATCTTCCAGGTGAGTATGGTGTTAGTGCTACCTTTAATGTTGTTGATTGACACGATCAAAGAGTTGATGTCTTATCCCAAGTGCAGGGGTGTCACAGTAATAAATAACCCGGCAAGACCGGGGTCGAACCACAGAGAGGTTAATTGTATAAATTATAATTAATAAAACAACAACAATAATAACAACAATAATAGTAACAGTAATAATAATATTAATAGTAACAGTAATAATAATAATACTCAGTATGTGGCATTGTTATACTTGAGAATGATCTCAAAGATCGGGTCACAGGTTTCCAGCCTATATACTGAGTTTATGAAAAGATCAAAGAGATATATTATATAATATAAACAGATTTCTGATGCGAATGAAC
>Ga0325405_1000376_pt1 | contig 42729 bp, 25 predicted proteins | sample PopdelMetagenome_21_FD_205663 | JGI IMG/M metagenome (GOLD analysis project Ga0325405, IMG submission 205663) | Populus deltoides microbial communities from Bellville, Georgia, United States - Xylem-Control-R2 | ecosystem: Host-associated > Plants > Phyllosphere > Stem > Wood/Secondary xylem... | reverse complement strand
ACAAATTTAAGAGATATGATCTATCCACTCACACAGGTTAGAGATATATACAGCATCATGATATTTTCACAAAGATTTGATACATCCACCTGCACAAATTTGCTTTTTGTCAAACCACTTGTTCGTTTTTACCAAATAAATAAATAAATTATTCCTTTAAATAGAACACCATCCTTATTGTATATTATCACTAGTTTGTTTTATATTTTAAAAATATTCTCTTAAAAATTATTTTTTAAATTTTATTTTTTTATAGTTATTTTTTTTTATTATTTCAATATATTAATGTTAAAAATAATTTTTTTAAAAATAATATTATTTTAAACAAAACAAAAACTTCAATAAAAAATAACAGTGTTACCTAACAAGTGCAAGATAACCATGGATGCTTCTTTTTTTTGTACTAATTTTAAAAATAATTTTTTAAAAATAAAAAATTATCATTTTAATATATTTTTAAATAAAAATTACTTTAAATTCCAACCGATATTACAATTCTAAACAAACTTTTATTTTTTCTTGTGACTTTAATATCAAATAGGAAAAATAGAATTTGAAAAAATATATGAACAGTCAAAACAATAAAACTTCTTAAGATATTTTTTTTATTTGTTTTATAACAATTCGTTGCCTTAGATAATACGTTCTTTGCATATTTAAAAAATAAATAAAAAAAAGGGCCAGGTGTACTGGTTAGGCCTTATATTATCGCGCACGAGCTTGGCTTTAGAGTGGTACTTTGCTGTCTTTTCATTTCTTTTCCTTTTCTTTTTTTTTTTTTTGTTTTTTCCCATACTCCAAAATATTTTTTTTCAATTCACTTGTTTTTATTTTTTATACAATTTTTAAATATTATTATAATTTTTTATATGTTTTTTTAATTATTATGTATTTGATATAAAAATAATAACACTAATAATAAATTGTGCATGAAAATTCAATTGAAATGAGTTCTTTAATATTAAAATTCTAAAATTAATTTTCAACAAGATTCTATCGTATTTATGACTTTTAACTTTCAAGTACATAAAATATATATATAAAATATAGACATATTATTTTGAGATTGTGTATTAACTTATCTGAATACTCATAAAATATATTTTTTAAAATAGAAACAATAATTTCAATTAAAAATATTGTATTGACTAGGATAAAAAAAATTCATTAATAAAAAAAATTTATCTTGATGAAAAAAAATCATAACAGCTGTGTTTTTGTATTTTAATAATAATAGCAAAAAAAAATTACAAGACCTGTATATATTTTATATATTTAAAAAAATTGGAATCATCTGCAGGCGTGCTTACAAACCAGTTTATGCTATTATAAGTGGAGAGAAATGAGGGGTGCCCTAATCGTTTGGTAATTGAGATTTCTGTCACCATAATGACCAACATACATGTGGTTAAATAAACTAACAAATAAATTATCAAATAAATAAATAAATAAATAAAGGTCGGGTTGGGCGGTGGGGAGATCAAGACAGGGACCGACTCTGATCGAGAGAGATTTTCCACGATCTCCGTGACTTACATACAAGTTTGAGAAGCATTAAACAGCGATGGAAAGGCCATGCTAATCAATTAATTGCACATTATTAAAAAGAGAGAGAGAGAAAGAGAGAGAAGCCTTGGATTGGAGTCCTGGACTCATGATGAAATCTCCACCGTCCAGAAAGATCCGCGTATCAACCGCCCACACTGTCAATTGGCTATATACATGCACAAAGATCTTCAAGAAAAAACAAGAAGCTAACATGATAATTTAGTGATAAAAAATTTTAATTAAAAATTTTAATTTTTCTATGGTTTTAAGTTTGAATTTTGTGATTGCTAATATGATGGCCACTGAAAGCTTACATGATTGTTAACTTTAAAATCTATAGAATTAATCGAGATACGTCTAAGCTGATCCGGAAACCTACAATGATAATAATAAAAAAAGAAGAAGCAAATTATAAAAAACTTCCCTTGCTATGTTTTCATATGGCCGTTAGGACCTAAATTATGCACATGGCTTAATCTGTCCATGCTCCCAAACTCCATGGATCATGGTATCATCTAACTTAAAAATTAATGATTAAACTGATATCTCATTTTGCTGATGTTAGCATTCTAAGACTTGAACCTGTCTTAATTAATGTAATGGGCCTGTCCTTTATTAGCAAGTCATTATTGAGGGCGAAAAATGTCTTTATCATACGAGTAGTCAGTCATTCTTGATGCTTGGGAGAGAAAAGGGTTAGGATTCTTAGGAAAGGTCGGTTCTACTGCAGTCCATTGACTTGACCACCTGCCAATTAGGTTTCACCACATTCGGCACTGGCCATGGTAGGTAGGCTCAAGCTTGACCGTGACGAAAGCAACGCTCCTGTCTTTCTTAATGTTTTTAAATGTGTTGTTTTTAAAAAATAATAAAAATACTTTTTTAAAAAATAACTACTACCTGACGATGTTAAAAAAATGAAACCCCGCTGCATGCTGTCCGCACGCAACTGAAGCCTGGTTTTAGCACGTGTGAACTCTGTTTTTCGCCAAATTTATCGAATATTTCTTAGGTGCAACAGCCACCGTCTTAATTATTTTTTTGCCCTTGACTACGGTGAACAAGCCTTGACAATTGACACTAGCGAAGTCTCTCGAAGGATGGGCAGGAAGAGGAAAGAGTAAAAAATTACAAGGAGGCTCGAAATGGAAAGCTCGGTCCCAACGCGGAAAGATCAAGAAAATGTTAAAAGAAATTAAGTGGTCCAATCTCTCACCCCCAACGGACTTAAATATTTTATTTTTTCCAGGCATTTGTCAACATCTTTTCTTTTATCATATTGCCTTTGAAGAGGCCAATAATACACAATATACTTGTTGTCCAGAAGTTCGTAGAAGAGTGCAGATAGAATTCGATTGATTATGATAACGACAGCGCCAACGATAATGACATTAAACTTTGATTCGGCCTGACTATTCTTTCATTACAACCCAAGTTAAAAGGGATAGCCGTGAGCTTGAAGCTTTGTACCTGTAAAAATCATACCGGCTATATACCATCGTACATTAGTCGCACTTCTAACCTATCATGCCGTATCCAAAATTAAACTTATTTTTAAAAATACGTTTCTAATTAATACATTGATTTGGATGATATCCAAATCCAATGCGTATTCGTAATCCGAGCACAATACAAATATGGATGTCATAATTCTACTTCACAAACTATCACTGGTTAATACGGCCACCTAAGACTATATCAGATGACGACGACGACGACGACGACGACACCTCAATGGTAAAATAATAAAAATACCATTTAATTTTCTTCTTAAACAGAAACCTGGAAATTCATTTCATTTCAAGAGGCTCAATTGGAACAGTACAAGTTTCCCTCAAAAGAAATGAATCGGTGCAATCCATCTCCTAGCCCCCAGGTTACCCTGAAAATATTTTTCTCAGTACACCAATGAACACCTTGTTGGTATCACAAAAATACCGTCTAAAACCAATTGCCATCCAAGTCTTCATGTGTGTTTTGTTTCATATTGTGATCTGGAGTACTTTTCAATTAAAAATACATCAAAATCAAAAAAAAATCAGTTTTTTTTAATATATATCAACACATCAAAATCATCCAAAATCACCTTAAAAACCATCGTTTTCAAGCAAAAAACAATTTGAAAATCAAGTTATAACACAAAAAACAAACCCTCACAATCATCAATATTTTTTCATGGCCAAGCCACCACACCTACCGTTCCCTTCATGGACCAACTACTACAAGACGTACCAAAGTTGGAATTATTAATTCTTCCCTCGAGGCCATGGAAAAATACTGGGATGAAAAGAAGCAAGCAACCTGCAAGACGAAAACGGCCCCTCCCATTTTGAATCAAAACATAAAAAGACACCATAAGACTGCAAAAAACTTTATGAAACGGGCTAAACAGACTCTAAAGATTGTCACACCTTCTGCGTATACCTGAGAGCAGATCTAACATTGCTTTGGCAGTCAGCAGCAAAGAAGCACAATGACAATAACAAAAAAGGCCAGGTGAAAGTTCATCTGTATCAAGTGAGAGTGTCTGTACCTATTTGAAGCACAGCTTGGACCGTGGTACAGAATGAAGAATTAGATGGGGATTAGCACCATATGCCAAAGTCTTTAAGTTTCTAGATATTTGTACATTGACAGCTAGGCCATGGTCATTGATTGTAGTTCTGCTTAAAAGCCTAATTGAATTATCTGATAAAGTTCTTGCAAGGAAAGGAATGACTAGGTAGAACATCGAGCTTCAACTATAATATTTTTCTTCTTGTATGATTGCAACGCACCAGAGATTACTACACATTTCAATTTTGAAAGCTAATAAGACAAAATTGCATTAGACATTTATCCAACCTGGAAAGAGAGAAAAATAAAACGGGCACCCTTCATATATCACCAACAAAACCCTAGCAAAAGGACTGAAAAAAGAAGAGGAAAGAAAGAATTGCCACTACTATAATAAGGGTGAGAATTCTGCTATCATATAACTTCACAAGCAAAACTTGAGAGGAATTAATGACTCAAGATGCCGATATACAATCCCTCTTCAGCAATTCCTTCAAAAGAGTATATCACAAGATTAATGCATGGAAATCAATGCAATTTCTTCAATCTTTTCATCAAAACACATACCAGTTCGAAGCAGCAACTGACAGGCATTGTCTTTCTTTTTTCTCGCGTCAACAATCTCCGCACCAGCGGAAAAATCATTTGGATGTTTCTTCGGCTCTTGAAAAACTGAACTGAAAAGTGCTAAAAACGAAAAAGAAAACAAAAAATAAGGTCAATGTTTTACTACTGTTATTGATGTATATATGACAGCCAATTTGGCAAACAGCTCTGACTTTCACACTAACTGAGCACCAAACCACTAAGAGCAAAATGAGATCAAGTTCACAGCTCTCAAGCAAGAATGCAATACAGCTGTATTAGGAAGGAATCATTAATGGATGTTAAAAGGAAGCCTGAGAATTAGATCTTCTGAGATTCCATACTATTTCAAAACTATACTATCATTGAGGCAAAGAAGTTTTACTTGATGTGGAGTTATTTTATGCAAAAGAGAGGGTGCTAAGTGAAGAAGATAGGAGAAAAAGATACCTTCTGCACCATATAACTAAGTTGACCTGGTGCCCAGAAATAGTAGCTCTTGCACCATGCCCAATGGCAACCATGACGAAGAACTGCTCATTCCGGAATGTGGTTGTAATCAAAATTTTCCTATTAGATACAAGTAGAATGAAAAATACCAAATCACATAAAGCTCCAGTCACCTAAAATTTCCAGGAACAATCTCAAATTTCCTACTAATTATGAGGGGAACAAAAATAACCATTAGAGAAGGATCTAGTTAGTTAAACTTTCCTTTCTCCCCTTTGCTAGGATCTAGTTTTGACATATCAAGTTTCATCCTACTTGGCATCATGAACAATTCCAGAAAAAAAGGTGCACACAAGCATTAGCTTATATAACTGAGCAGCACTGTCCACAAGTTCCATTTTTTTTTCAAAAAGAAAAATGGCATCATTGACCTGGTAAGTATGCCCTTTTGAATTTCCTAGTTCAGATTATTCCAAACCATTGCTAGTTCAGATATATCTCTAATTGAGAAATAATGAGTGTTATTTTAAGAAAACTTGTACAGAAACTGAAAGCTTGAATGAAATATCACTACATGTTAGGCTACCATAATATAAACAAAATAAAAAATATGGCCTCAGGTTAAACAGCAGCACTCTGATTCTGAAAATTAAGATACCCCTGATTGGCTGTATTCACATGTTTAGTGCACCGAACACTATGAAAGAACAGATCTCCATCATGAAATTGCTCACCCAAGCAAACATTCAAGGTGACATCGGAGTCATCAACATTGAAAATTAAAAAGAAGGATGTAAGGTGAAAAAAGAAGAGGAGGAGGCGGGGGCAACAAATTACTTTTTGAAACTAGCGAAAGAAAGCTTTCTCAAAACAAAAATAGTGATAGAAAGGCAAAGGCAAAACATTAACTGGCAAGCTAGAGCCTGATACCATTGCCAGGAAATAAATGACACCATCACCGTATCAAACACGAACGAGTATCAACATTAATGTAAGGTGTAAATCCTACCCAACTAACAAGTTTTAAGAATGAAAAAAAAAATCCATGCAATACTTTTGGAACTGAAGAATCAAAACAAAGATGAGAGAAGGTCCGGCTCTTTGAAAGTTGAAACTCCCTTTAGTTTCAGTCACTACTAAATGATAAAAGATTCACCAAATATGGACAAGATATTATTATTCATAGTGACAGATGGAATTAGCAAAAAGAAGGTTCAAAGTTAACACCTACCAAGCTCGATATCCATATGCTCTCCGTATTCAACCACAGAACCATGGTGAGAATCCAGAGTTAATCCACCCACCCAAGGAAAGAAAACTACATAGAAATAAAAGCACTGAAATGAGTTTTTGCTATATTTATAAATGATGGATTGTGAGTTATAATTTATAAGCATAGAGCCTTATTGAATAGAGATGCGAAACCTCTAGACATGGGGCATGTATAGTCATCCATCAACTTTTCAAGCATGGTTTCCAGTCCAGAGTCATCAAGAACAACACCAAGTTGTTCATAGTGTTCAGACAAATTATATGGAACCTGTGATCACACACTCATCTTTCCATACTTTCTACCTAAGCAATCAGAACTTTGTAATGCACAAACTAAAATACAAGGAAAATCATGTCATTTACACGACAAATGACAAGAGAAATAAATAAAACCTCATTTATCAACATTTCACAGAACTTTGGCTGAAACATTTCAAACATATAAACTCTCTTCTGTGTTCTCACTGATTGCTTTGAGAAATGGAGGACCGAAGAAATGCGTGGCATTCATATTTATACAACTCCTTATGTCGAGGCTGTGACAAGAAGTAACTAGCCAATAAGCTGAGTGTACAAAAAAACACGTGACAATTAATACTTGTATGCTATATGCAAAACATGAAAATCCAAATCATTCTATGCTCATATAATTTTGCAAACAATTCTACACTTATCACCATGGAAACTGTAAAGTGTTTAACAGCAGTTTTTCAGTTTTGAGAGAATGCATGTGATGTCAGCTATCATGAAAGCCTTTCCATATTTAAAAGGAGAGGGCAAGTGCCTGCATAAACTCTTGACACCATAGGCAGTGAGAGAAACTTATGCACTCAGATAGTGTCTGTGCAAATGAACACAGGTTTATTCTAAAAAACAATGCCAGGAATGATTAAAAAAAAATCAATCTGATGATGAAAAAAACCATAGACTAGCATAAAGCCTGGTAAATAAGGATACACCACTTATAAATTGAAAAAAAAACGATAAGAGAAAATTGTGTTGATAGCTAAAATGACGTCCAAGATAAGAGCAAGTCATCCTCCAAAATATGAAACAAAAAGAAATATCACAAGAGAGCAACCCAATTCTGCTGAATATCAGCTAAAGAAACTACCCTGAAAGAGCCTGAAGCAAAAAAAAGGAAAATTACCCTATCCCATGCACAACAATTTTTTCTCAAATTTTTACTTCAGAATAAAAATTCAAATATGAAAAACACCTTGTAGTTTGATAGAATATGTTGTCTGTATTTTCTATGCTTTTGAACCTGCCAGTTTGCATCAGAAATCAGTGACAACTGACAACAGTATGACCATTTACAAAAGAAAAGCAACAGAACATATGATAAGGCCAACAACTAGCACTAGAGAGGTGCATCAAAATTTCTGGAAACTCATTGATTCCCACCACACCATTAGCAGTTCAGGACATTCTGAACCTTTATGGATAGAATCCTTTTCATCGGTAATTAAAGATTGATAGGAAAAGTTCGTTTTGTCAGCCTTTATTTTACACGATATTTAAAATATAATATCCTCACAAAACTCATTTCAGAAAATAAATAAAAATCTCAAAGCTCAACCTCTGAAAGAACCATATCACGATGACTGGTGTTGCTGATCATGTACCATTCATGGATCATTCAGGAGAAGGTCTTTTGCGCAAAAATAGATGAAGACGAACAAAGTGACATCAAGAAAAATCTATCTTTACTCTTAAACCCACATCCCCACTAAACTAAAAGTGATTTCAGCAAGTATCAATTCTAAGTTATAAAAGAGGAAGAAAAAGAAAGGCCAATTATTATTCATGCTAGTAGCAATCAACCCTGTACATGAAGAGAGATTCTCTCCCGATTTGCACAAACAATTTTCCCAAATTCAATCCTCAACCTCAGAGAAATAAAGAGCAAACATTTTCATAAACCATTAGAAAGAGCGATGCCGTTACGAAACCGAACACAGCCACGAACATAGCAACATTTCTTTCAGTTTCCCTAAATCACTAATGAATGAATGAAATCTGAGTTTACTTAAGTCGACAATTCCAATTCATAAATAGAATAAAAGAAGTGGAGGAGGAGGCGCGGCATACGCGAGCGCGTTCACCCTGGGGAGAGTAGCGAGTGAGAGTGTCACTGAGGAGGTGGACTTCACGATCACGCGGCAAATTGAGCATGTTAGGAGGCAAGTGCAGCTCTCGAGAACTGAAGATTAGAGGACTGTAACCCTATTGCGTGTCCTCGTAGCTCTCCGGGTTGTGTTCCCTGTTCTCGAATGGTTGCAGCCTCTGCGTCGATAGCAATTCCACGCCGTTCCCTTTCCCCCTCATTTTTTGAGTCGCATCATCCATGAACATTTTTTAAAATACATATGCAGGTCGCTAAAAACCCCCCAGAAATTAGACTTTTCAAGGCTTTTACGAGCTGGAATGCGTGGAAACTAGTTTTGGACAACTGAACACATCACCTGAAAATCTTGGGATTTGGTAACTTTCGTACGTCTAGTATGGTGATATTTTTTAAAAAGTGAAAAATGTATTTAAAAAAAATATATTTTTTATTTTTAATATAAAAATACTAAAAAAATATTAAAAAAATTAAATTAATAATTTTTTATATTAAAAATAAATAAATGCAAAACAAAGGCATGTATGAGTTTAGCTGTAAAACTAGCCAGCCATCTACTGTTCATTACAGGTGGTATAATTTTTTTCAATAAAAAAATAATATTAAACATAAATTTAATTTATGACATGTATTTAACTAATCGGAAGAGAATAATGAGTGCATTCAAAAAAATTATGAAATTTGCTTTTTAACAAAATCAGTTAAATTTTGACTTGATCATAAACTTGTTTGGATTTAATATTTTTTAAAAAATTATATTATGATAAAAATAAATACTTTTAAAACCAAGAATAACTAAATTTTAAAGTGTTTTGTTTTAGATAGAGATAATCCAGCATATATAAAATCAAAATAAATTATGTTGTTCAATTAAAAATCAACAAGACATTAAATGATGGAATTAAAAAAAAATAACAAGAAAAATCAATAAAAATCCTATCAAAAAGAAAAAAAATAGAGAAAAAAAACAGTATAAAAAAAAAGGCCTAAGTGAGCTACGACAACTCACGTGTTTAGGCCTGTTATAGTTTTTTTTTAATGAGGCAGTCATCCACCTTTATTTATTTTTTTTGAAAAATTAATGAATCTACGCAACGTGTCGCCTAGTGTGGCCAACAATGTGTCATATCATATGCCTGGATTCCAACACCCATAAGCCGTTGAGAAATCTATCCATGGATGCTTTACACCTAAAAAAAATCTGATAGTTTTGACCTGAAAACATATGAAAGCATCTTAAAGGCTTAAATAAACTCGTTTATGCCTTCAAATAACCCAAAAAAATAAAAAAAAAAGAATTAACTTGAAACCCAAAAAGTTTTTGATGCCAAGTTTATTCTTTTTCATGAGATCAGAGATAAAATAATATCCTAATAGAGCTCCTCTCATCAAATAAAGCTCGTAAACATTGAGATCATTTTTTTTTATCATTATCATTTTCAACTAATATTTTTTTTTTATCTATCATTAGAATCCCTTGATTTTCTCTCTCATCGTAGATAAAAAAAAAATGAAGTTATGAATAAAAAATGAATTCAATAAAAAAATAAAAATAAAATGATGAAAAATATGTATGATGCAAACTAAGAGTACAAAAACTAACTTTTTTTAGTCAATTTCAAAGTGGCCATCTAGGATGATGTGAGTCGTGTAATGGTGATGGCATTTAACGAGCGTATTTTTTGTAGCGAGTAGATAATGTTCAACCAGCGGGCTTAATTTTAAGCACTGGAATATGAGGTGTGCCTAGAGGGTATGAACCTCGGGTACATTTAGACATCAACACGCAAACTAAAAGAATTAGAATTTTAATTTTGAGGGTATGATTCAACTAATTAATTATTGAGTTTGTTATTTAAATATCATGAATTTTAGAATTATTGAAAGTTTACAAGGTTGTTAACTTCTGAATTACAAGAAATTAGTCGACATGCATGTAAGCTGATCAGGATATCTATAATTAAAAAAATAAGGTTTTTTTATACATGTTTCATTTATCATATATGAACAATGAAGTACTAGTATCTTTTTTATTATTTTTTTAATTTGAACTATTGATTGAAATTTAATGAGACTAAATTATATGCAGACGAATGAATATAAACTTAAAAAAAAACTAGTATTGTAATTTTTTTTTGCAAAATAACATAGTTATAATTTTATTTTTTAAAAATAACATAATCTAGTAAATGTAGTGGTCAAGAATAATTACATTTATTATGGACATTTTAAAAAATTAATTAAAATGGGTTAACATTGATCTGAAAGACAAGAGAAAAAAGAAAAAAAAAATATGACATTGAAGGTATGATCATACTTTGATTCCATTTAAAAAAGATCTCGAGATAATAAATTTAACAACAATAAAAAAATCATAAATAATAATTGGAATGAGTCATACATGTCATAAAAAAAACAAATAAGTCATTCTATTGCTTTTCTTAAGCACAGTATTTTAAAATATAACTATTCATAACCATGAATTTTATTTATTTTACTTCAATTTTCTTGGCCAATGCCAGTTTGTGAGGGTTTTTTTTACTAACCATGTCAGAAAGGAAATATAGTTGATGGATATGGCATGAGCAGCTTGTTTAAATCGTTCAATTACTATTCAATATTTTACACTATTTATTTTTTGACGGTCTTTCCATGATGACCTCTTGTATCTCAAACTCTTTGCCTCTATTCTTCGAATATGGATTTTTGCTTTCTGATGCAAATTTTATCTTGTTTTTTATGACTCCCCCGTTAGATTGGAAGATAATTAATTATATATATATATATATATAGGTTTTGGGATGTAAGGGCAATTTAGGTATTTTCTGTGTAAAAAAAAAGGAGCGAGGCTGTGCCATAGTCATTCCCTTGACTAATCTCACGGGTCCTGAAGTTAATGATTATGTAAATCTCTAGTATATATATATATTAACGTTGGTGTCCGGACCACGTCTTGTGCACACCTCGACTAATTCCACAGGCCCTGAAGTTAACGACCATGTAAGCCTTCAGTGACCATTATATTAGCAATCACGGGACTCGAACCTGAAACCACAGGAAAATCAAATTTTTTAATCTCAAACTCTTATCATTAGACAACTTCCTAAATAGTTTTTTCTTCACACACACACATATATATATTTATTATTATTATTAGTTTAACGTGAGTGTCCGGGTCAGCTTGCGCGTACTTCGACCAATCCCACGGGCCCTGAAGTTAACGACCATGTAAGCCTTTAGTGGCTATCATATGAGCAACCACAGGGCTCGAATCTAAGATCATAAAATGAGCAAATCTCTTGATTCTAAATTCTTACCACTGAGCCACCATCTAAATAGTTATTTTTTTTTCACACACACACATATATATAGTTTAATATGGATGTCTGGCCAGCTTGCACGCACCTCGACTAATTCCACGAATACTAAATTTTCTTCCTATATTTAATCACATGGGTGAGAGGAGAGAATTAGAAAATAAGACCACCTCCTGTTATGCAATTCAAAGCCCATACACACAGGGACTTCTTGATCTCATTTTATAGAGGGCTGAGCTGATAATAATAAAATCTTGTAATAATTATTTTTTAAAGTAAATTTTACTTAGAAATATATATGTATAAAATTATATTTTTTATTATTTTTTTAAAATTATTTTTGATACAATACATTTAAATTATCAAAAAATATAAAAAATAATAATAAAATCTTTCAATGATTTTTATAGCGTCAAACTAAAAACAGGAGAACACTTTTCTAAACAAAGATTTCCTTTAAAAAAAAATTAAGTGAGATGAATACTTTAGAAAGATCTATTGCTGGTTGAGGATGACAGCTAGGTACTGAAAAACATAAAATGTCATAATAATGCCCATTTGATTTTGCAAAAGTAAGCTCATGTAAAATAGTTTTTTAAAAATTATTTTAATTTTTTTTAGTGTTTATTTATTATTAAAAAAATAATTAATAAAAAATTTATTTTAGAAGGAAAATATTATTCAGAAATTACAAATAATTTTAAAAATATCTTATTATTCGTTGATTATATCAAATAAAGTCATTATTTTTTTTATTATTATATATTTTATTTTGATTTTTTTTAATTTCTTTTCTTAAAATATGATTTTTATATCAACTCAAATCTTTATTCTTTTGATTGTTTTCTTATCATTTTTTTAATTGAAATTTTTTATCTATCATATTTTTATTTTATTTAAAATAATTTATAAAATAATTTTTTTTAATTTCATCATCTTTCAATCTTTTTATCTATCATATTTGTTTTTATTTTCTATAGAAATTACTTTTCAAAATAAAACTAATTTTCAACCAACAAAATAGCTTAAGGATGTGTTTGGAAACAGGTTTTCTGAAAAAACAATTTTTTAAAAAAGTTAATTTTTATTATATTTTTATATTATTTTAATGTGTTAATATTAAAAATATTTTTTAAAAAATTAAAAAATATTATTTTAATATATTACTAAAAAAAATATTTTAAACCGCTACTAAATTATCAATCAAACCCTAAAAAAACATGTTACAGTGCTGATGGGATCTCAACGCTGGATATCAAATGTTTAATATATATATATAAAAGGAACTTTAATGTCAAATGTTAGGTGAAAGCTGCGGTGTATCACCAAATCTTCCATGCATGCCTTGACCTTGGCGCCCTAAATCCCAAGTGATTGTAAAATCTTGCAGTTCCTAATCGATGGCTAGACAATCAAGGAGTTAACTGAAGTAGTTAGTCGGGCAGAGAAGTCATTTTATCCACGACGAACCAATTGGTCGCTGCTGCAAGGATGGGAGGCTACTTTAACCCTCTCTTATAATGAGATATTTTTTAAGCTCAAATATTTCAGGGAGAGAATCTGAACCCTTGAGCTGTTGAAAGTGTTAAGAACTCACTGTCACTGCATTATAAAGTCTTGACTCTAAATTCTCAACAAACTCTCAAGTACAAATACCCGATCACGTAGCATAAATACCCCCTTTTTACTTATATATGGTCACGCTGTTCTTGAAACATTTGTCACTGAACTTTATATACAATATCATAAATATTGTTTTAATTATGTGATCCTGAAAAAAATATTTAAAGTGAAAACAGTAATTTGTTACGTGCCAAACCAAATAATTTTGCAGTGTAATCTGATGGGACTGAATGATTTGTTGGATTCCTCTGTTTGATGGTTAGATCTTAAATAAATAGTAATGCAATGTAATTTTTTTTCCAACTTTCATTTTAGTTTTTTGTTCTTGCAAGTTAAACAAAGCTGAATAACGAGATTTGTGATTTATAGATGGTGGAGATTAAATCACTGCGTTTTTAAAAAAATTTAATTTTTTTTATTAAAATTTAATATAATTTATATATTTTGAATTATTTTCATATACTAATATTAAAAATATTTTTTAAAAATAAAAAAACATAATTAACATGTAATTTAACATAAAAAATTATTTAAAAAACAATCGTCAAACAATCTCTAAAAGAACTATGTTGAAAACTACAAACAAATACACTAAATTACAAATTCTAAATATTTCATACACAGGCACACACTTCCTCCCAAAATATAAATTAAAAAAAAAATACTGTTTCTTCCAAGATCATATAATTTTTTTATTAGTATAATAATATATATTTGCGGGTATACAGTATTTTTTTTCAAGAGCAAATATTAGTATAATAATATATATTTACATATTTAATATATTTAGAAATTGTAAATCAATATATCCAATAGTTTTCAACATGTATTTGTTAACTTTCATCATTCATACGCAAGAATTTTACTATTTTTCTCCACTTAACATTAATACAGTTTTAAAACTTGATCTAAAATTAAATTTAAGTTAAAAATCTATAAAATAAACTTGATCTAATCAATTTTTTTTAAAATAAAATAATATCATCTTAATAATTTTTTTAAAACTCAACGAGTATTGATCAAGTTTACATGGGTAGATTATGTTGTGAATTAACCTGTGTTTTTACCAATCCAGGCTTTGGTTGGCCTAGTTATTGATCGACCCATTGAGCCGGTTAGGGTCAATAAGGGCTTAAAATCTTTTCTATCAAATTTCATGATAAAGGGGTAGATTTAATCAAAAGCTAAACCAAATGAACTGTGCGGGTGTTTTAGCTGGTCAAAAAACATGAATCGCTTATGACTTGTCAACAACGCGAGGACAATCTGGTAAACACGGGACAAAAACAAATCCACCTAAAGGGACTGTTTGGTATCCCCGCTTGTCTCTTGTCCTATTCCCTCTCCCAAAGCTCAGTCCGGATTCCACGAGGTAAAAGTTGCAAAACACAACTATACTTCACTTGCGCACTCGTGTTATAATCCCACCTAACCACAAACACAGAACCAAAAACACAGAGTGAGAGAGAGAAAAAGGGGAAAAACCTTAGCAGACCGCGAAAGCCATTTTTCTCGTAAACGTCGAAAACCTGACTTCTCTCTCGATCCCGATCTAATTATTAAATCTCAAAGTGATGGCCTGTGCAAACCTTGTAAAGCTAAACGCAGCGTCGTCTTCATGGATCGGCCAAAAGTCACCTTTCGGTCAGCGATCTCAGGGATCCTCAACTCGCCGAGTCTCCTTTTCGATCCGTGCCAACTCTTACACTGACGAGCTCGTCCAAACCGCTGTTAGTTCCATCTTCTTCTTCTTCTTGTTCTTTTTTTTTTAGATTTGTTTTCGTTGCTGATGCCTTGTTATACTTGCTGGTTGACAAAACAGATATTCGAACTTGTTTATGATTAGATTGCTTGGAATGCTTCTACTGTTACATCTATTAAGCTTATGTTAAATCCAGGCATCATTTCATAAAATTTGTTTTTGTGTTTTTTTTTTTAATTTCGAGTTAATTATATTCTTTTCTATACATCGTTTTGCTTTCTGATATATATATATATATATATATATATATATATATATATATATATATATATATATATATATATATATATATATATATGACCTGTACGTGTATATATTGAATGCTCTTGTTATTTATTCCTTTCAATAATTGTTGTTCTGTATATCGCTTCAGTATCTCTAGATTTTATTCAGAATGGAAGGAGACAAAGAATTGGGTCATCATTTGTTTTTATTTACGTAGTTTATTGTGCAAAACTGAGTCTGGCTTCTGGATTGATGGTGTAGAAAACTATTGCATCACCTGGTCGTGGTATCCTTGCCATAGACGAATCAAATGCAACCTGTGGGAAGAGGTTGGCATCTATTGGCTTGGATAACACCGAAACCAACCGACAAGCATACAGACAACTTTTATTGACGGCTCCTGGTCTTGGGGAATACATTTCTGGTGCCATTCTTTTCGAGGAGACACTTTACCAGTCTACAACTGATGGAAAGAAGTTCGTGGATTGCCTGCGTGATGAGAACATTGTACCTGGCATCAAAGTTGACAAGGTGCATGGTCAATAGAATTTACAAAATATAAATCATGTATTGGATATTTGGTTTTTCACTTTCACAATGAGCTTATGTATGTGTTACTACGCAACTTTTATTGTTTCAGGGTTTAGTCCCCCTACCAGGTTCAAACAACGAGTCTTGGTGCCAAGGTTTGGATGGATTGGCTTCAAGATCTGCTGAATATTACAAGCAAGGTGCACGTTTTGCTAAGTGGTAAGTCTGCTCAAGTTCTATGTAATATTGTAGTGCTTTTGTTAATCCATTTAATTTGTCTGCTATTCCAATAGCATTTTATATTCCTTGTTTTATTGTTGCATGATCACATTGGAATATCCAGGAGGACTGTTGTCAGCATTCCCTGTGGCCCTTCTGCTCTGGCTGTCAAGGAAGCTGCATGGGGACTTGCACGATATGCTGCCATTTCCCAGGTATTCTTTTGTTCTCATAGCGCATTCCTCCCTCATATTTCCAAACCCTTTCCAATGCATTCCTTTTCTCTTTATTCTACATCTCTTTTCTTGGCTGGGAGAGGTAGGGATAGTCTGTGGTTTGTGCTGATTTATGTTACTTCTCAGAATTTGTTCAGGTGATTAGCAGTTTGGAATGTTGGTTGGGATTTTCCCATCTAAACATAGGTTGACTTTTATTGTTATGAAGTTGTCAAGTCCTGATAAAGCTAAACTACACCCATTCCTCATTTTAGCACTATTATATTCGAGTTTTTTTGATGTTCTATGCTATTCTTTGTTGATGATAAATTTTGTGTGCAGGATAACGGTCTTGTGCCCATAGTTGAGCCTGAGATTCTACTTGATGGGGACCATCCAATTGACAGGACCCTTGAAGTTGCTGAGAAGGTCTGGGCAGAAGTGTTTTACTATTTGGCTGAAAACAATGTTGTGTTTGAGGGCATCCTACTTAAGCCTAGCATGGTAACGCCAGGGGCTGAACACAAGGAGAAGGCATCGGCAGATACCATAGCCAAATATACACTTACGATGCTTAAAAGGAGAGTACCTCCTGCAGTTCCTGGTATCATGGTATGAATATTGAAACCCTGTTTTTATCAGGAATCTAAATTGATGTACATTTATTTCTTGAAGTACTCCCTCTTCTTACCATGTGAAATTGAATTGTAAAGGTCTCGAGTGCCTATAGCCAAATATTGCATGTCCTATAATAGGGACTGGGCTTATAAATTGAATGATATGATGGATCCTATTATTACTCTCAATTTGGTCTACAATGTTGCCAAGTGTCCTTTGCAAGAGATTTTAAACTTCTGTTGGTGAAAGGAGATGAATACTGAATTCTTGAAAAATTGGATCCAAATTTATTGTGGTAAACAGATTGATTCAAGATAGTGAAAGAAATTGAAGCTCTCCTTACAGTAATCTATATGTTGACTTCAGTTTGAAATTTTGTTGAATCATTGATGATGATTTAAGAGTAATTTGGTCACTGCTGCAAAGTGAGCTACTTCTGTCTACTTTTCAGTTTTTGTCTGGAGGGCAATCTGAAGTGCAAGCAACCCTCAACCTCAATGCAATGAACCAAAGCCCCAACCCATGGCATGTTTCCTTCTCATATGCACGTGCACTGCAGAACACCGTGCTCAAGACATGGCAAGGACGCCCTGATAACGTGGAAGCTGCTCAGAAGTCACTTTTGGTGCGTGCCAAGGCTAACTCCTTGGCTCAGCTTGGAAGGTATTCTGCCGAGGGTGAAAGCGAGGAAGCTACGAAGGGAATGTTCGTAAAGGGCTATACCTATTGAGCAGCATTAATCAAACTAGTACTCCTTGCCCCCAAATAATATGTAATTTCGCCTTTTGTATTGTTCCTTGTTAATTGCTAGCTATGCAAGCTGAGAAGTTATAGCATTAGATGATAAGCTTCTTTGTTTATTTCTTATGTGGCTAACGCCAGAGAGCTTGAATAATATCGTTGCGAAAGGAAAACTTTTGCCAGCTTCGATCAGTGAGGTGGGTTTAGTGTAATAAAGAAGAAAATATATTTATGTATGCTCTTATTTTTGAAGATACATTTTGAAAATGGCCCAGCAGCATCAAGATACATTTTAAATACATTTCTTTGAAAAAAAAATAATAATTGCAGCCCTGTCAAGGTGATTTAAGTTGAGTTAGAATGAACTTGGTCCTGGGTCGAAGAAAAAATGGTTTGCGTTGAAAAAAAAACAAAGTAAGGAATTGACATGGTATGACTCATGACCTTATTGATTTGGGGTAAATCTTCATTTTTTTTTTATTAAACCCCGGGTGGAACTTGTTAATTTATTTTTATCAAAATTATATTTTTTAAAAAATCAAGTTAATTGATCTATTAATTTCCTCGTTTTTTTAATAAAATAAAAATTAAGTTATAGCATTAAGTTGATGAAATTTTTTTATATATTAATTTTGATTTTTATTATTTTAATTATTATTTATTTTATTTAAAATTTTATTTTTTTTAAATTTTATTATCTTCAAATTTTTTTTATCAAATTTAATCTTTATTTTTTTAATTATTATTTTTTTATTTAATTTTATCCTTCAATATTAAATTTGTCATGAATTATGCTTCTTAATAGTTTGCTTAATAAGTTGCAAATATTAATTCAGGAATAGAAGGTTTGTCTGCATTTATTTATTTGCTTTCTTTTAATTTTAATATTTTGGTTTCATCATCTTATATTTTTCTCTATTTTTTATGAGAATTTTGAGTTGTTTTAGTTTTTTTTTTCTTGTCTTTGCTAGATATAACTTTTTTTAAATGATTTTTTAATCATATTAAATTAATTTATTTTCTTCTTCACCATTAAATTAGTTAATATTGCCTCAGGTTTTTGTGTGTGATATTTGTTAGATCTTGTTTTATTAAAAGAAATTTTGTTTTTTAATTAAATTAAATTAAATCAACTTATTTCATTTTCAATGTTAAATTTATTGGATATTAAATCTCTTTATAAAGTATAAATATGAAATTTAACCAATTATGTTTTTGAGAGATTAACTCAAATTCAAAAAATTTACTCGAATTTGCTTAGTATTTTTTTTAGTTAATTTTCTTTGGTCTCATCTTTAAATATTTTTTATTTTTTTTGTGATATTTTTATTTATTTTGAAAAAATACAAATTATTAAAATATTTTAAATTAAATTAAATTAATTGATTAAATTTTTTATGGTATTTCTTGGTTTGCTTACTGGGTTGCCATTATGATAAAGCGGGCAATCTCTTTCCATTACATGGAATATAGATTGTAAAAATAAGTGACCCGGCCTATAAAATTATAAATTTAGCTATTAAATTCGAAAACGAAAAAAGGTGGCGGAGCGAAAAAGAAAGGAGGTAGAAAGGCAAGGCGCGTGAAAATAGACACTATCGTTTCGATCTAGAAAGACAAGCTCGCTCAACTCAACTGTTAAGCCGGCACACCACCAGAGAACAACCTGAAGAATCATCGATCTAACCTGTAAAATTTTTCCACCGAAAACGATACCGTTATTTCACCTCGCATGCTATCTTCTCTCCTTCATTCACCTCCCTGGCAAATTCCCCAAACCGTAAAACCCTCGACATCTGTCTCCTCCACAGCAATGAAGGACCGGTCGCCGCCTTCCTCATTCGGCGCCGTTTACATCCCTCCACACTGCCGTATCCGCTCCCTCGTCTCCACTCCCTACTGTCACTCCTCCTCTAATGCTTCTTCTCCTTCTCCTCCAATTGGCTCCAAATTTCGCGAAAATCACAGCGAGAGCACTACTGTTTTAAACCCTAGAAACCGTCCTCCTCTTCATCAACAACAGAGAAACGGCGTCGCTGATAATAATGATTTTAACAGTAATAAGAAACCGGCACCGAAATTTGTTTCTGCCTACGATGACCGAGAATCAGAGGAAGGCTCTGATCTTGAAACGGACTCCCCCGTGGTTGAACCTGTGAGTAACGTATCGATCAATGTAATTTCGATATCGAATCAATTTAGCTTAATTTTTTATTTTTTAATTGTTCTTCAAAACTCTGGTTGTTAGGGTGCTTACCTTTCTGATGACATTGAGGAGTGGAAACGGAAATTAACAATGCTTTTGCATGACAAGGAGAAGCAAGAGTTGATTTCAAGAGAGAAAAAGGACCGGCGCGATTTTGAGCAAATAGCTGCTCTTGCGAGTAAAATGGGCTTGCACAGGTGGTATCTTGTATTTCTTGATATGCTGCTGGTTTCCATTTGGTGTTTTTACTGATTTTATTTTTATTTATCTTGGCAGCCATTCCTATGCGAAAGTTGTTGTTTTTAGCAAGGCTCCGCTTCCAAACTACAGATTTGATTTGGATGACAAGCGTCCGCAGAGGGAGGTACTTTCTCCTACTTCTATTTACAAAGTTCTGCTCTCATCTGTCTGATGTAGTTTTGGTTCATAAACCAAAACAATGTCGTTATTAGCTTTGAAAGCTGAATTGCTGAAGTATCATTTCCTTTTTTGCTTTTTTCTGGCCCCTGTTTTTGCACGGTTCATGTCGTCCTAAGCTCTTAAATCTCTTTCAATTGAATTTTAGGTCCGAAACACCGCATATGTATTTTCAATGTCCATTTATTCTTGTTTTCTTTTGTACATTTGTTTGCCCCTTGTTGGAAAAACCTTCTGCACGTTCCATATACAGCTTTTGTACTTTTCATTATACATGGTTTGTAAGCTTTAAATTGAAGGTTTGAAGAATTGGCAGGTGAACTTACCTCTTGGTTTGCTACAAAGAGTTGATGCTTATCTTGGAGACTACCTCTATCAAAGGTCCAGGATTAATAGCAATTTTCCAGATACATTTTCTAGATCAAGCAGTAGTAGTCTCTCCACAGATGATGGGCTTTTTGAGCAACCTGAGCCACTGGCATCCAGTAAGGCTGTTACGGAGAAAATTCTGTGGCGGAGAAGTATGCAATTGTGTGATCAGCAACAAGCTTGGCAGGTTATCTTACCCTGAATAATATGGAACTATGTCATGTATCTATTTGTATATCAATGCATCTCTTCCATTTAGCTATCATCTCAGGCAAATCTCCATACTAGTTACTTTGTGAAAAATTGCCTCAAGAAAAATCATGGAGAAAAACCAGTCCCACTGGCTTTGGAACAATCGTTCTTTTGCGACTTGAGAGGATAGACAGCATGTAAACACAATTACTATTATTATTTATTAAAAAGCAGCTTTGCAGATGGGCTTTAAACCCCTGCCACTGCTAGGAAGGTGGCTCCTCGTCTCGCGCAAATAAATTAATAGTATTGGTTTTCCACTTTGTTTTCCCACACTTGCATACAAGTCCCACATGATCCAATATCTTCTCAAGTAGATAATTAATGTACTTTTTTAACTAAAAGTTGCACGCCAAAATTAGTTTGTCGTTTTTTTTTTAAAAAAACAAGGGATGTGATATTGGGATTTCATTCACGGGAAAAATTTGAGCTATATGTATTTTATAAAATTTAATATCCTGAACTAATTATTAGGCTCCGATACCAATATATTCTACTCTTTTCACTGATAAGATACCCTACTATTTTTTTTAAATAAAAAAACCTAATAAATACGATGTCCTAGGCTTTACACTGGTAGACCCATGTTCGAACCTCTGTTCATATGGTGGCAGGGTTAATTTTTAAAAGATTCCTTTTCGTTTTTTACCTTAAATAAAATTTGGATTAGTTTCTTTTGGCATTGCTCCATGTCTTAGCTTGGATAATTGTAGGTGCCTTACGCATTCTCAAACTTGGGTTGTTTACGGGGACAAATCCAGACTTCAGCTCTTGGAGGGGCTAAAGTGTTGCATCTTCATTTTGCAATGGCCATTTTCACATAAATGTTCTGAAAATTTGTAGAGAGAGTCCCTCTTGTAACTAGCAGTTTTGGATTGCACCTTGTCATGTAACAGACCTTAGCTCACCATTTTTATTATATCAATGTGGTGGACCAAAGGATTTTTCAAATTATATGTGCAAATAAGATTTGGACAATAATATCATCAGTTTCAGACAACATTTGGAGTTTCTTGTCCTTGCATTTAGTTTGTAATCCTAATGAAGGGGAAAATGTTCATCAGGCCCTTACTAGTTTGTGTTTATACAGTCTATCATAATATCCTGAGCCAAAACCATTTTTTACAAGTGGATACTGGTCCAGACTTAAGACTTGCTAACTCTCCTCTTCATTGAGGTTGTCTATAAGTCTGGATGGTGCTAGGTAACTTGTTGCCCAAGTAAGAATACATGCACAGAGTACTTGCAAAGATTGTATGAGATTCTAGTATGTTTATTCATAGTTTTGTTAAACATTGATTTATTTTTTTATTTTTTGGTTAAAGAACTTGAAGAGGTTTAATTTTTTTTTGCGGCATGTTTCCTGATTTGAATTCTGAAATATGATGAAGTTAGTTTTTTTTAATTTCTTTTAGGAATCTCCAGAAGGCTGCAAGATGCTTGAATTTCGTAAAACTCTTCCTGCTTACAAAGAGAAGGATGCCATATTGGCAGCCATTTCACAAAATCAGGTTTGTAATGCATAGGTCTTTTGTACTTTTTTCTTTTCCTCTTTTTTTTTATAAGTTGTTTGGTTCCAACTTTGCATGGAAATCTGTTGTCATTAATTTTCTTAAATGAAGGTATCTGTCTGTGTTTCTAAGAAATGAATGTATTCAGCATAAGGGTTAAGAGCTCACACTTGGTTTGTATAAAGTTTATTCAAGCTTGTCTAAATGCGCCAAGCTAGAATACCTTTATGTTACTATAAATTTCCTTGTCTATAATCCATTTCTCCTGCTATTAAACCTCCTTCGAAGTTCATTGCAATGATGTAATAAGCTGGTCAAAAGGAAATCATTACTTCGGTTAGGTTTTCTGTATTTGAAGATGGTAAATCCTGTGGTCTACTGAACTTTCTAGTTTTTTGTCTTAATTTTTTTATTGGGATGTTATTGTTATATATTGAAGTTGAACTTCCATACATACGCGGATGGAAAGAATTGTTATGTTGGCGTGGATTGATTCCTAGCTTTGCTTGTCAATATTATTCAAGAATTAATGCTTCATGATTTGCAATAAAGCCTAACTTTTTGTATTTTACAGATTGTTATAATCTCTGGTGCAACTGGCTGCGGCAAAACCACGCAAATTCCACAATTCATTTTAGAATCTGAGGTAGAATCTGTTCGTGGAGCTGTTTGTAATATTATATGTACACAGCCAAGACGAATATCTGCTATGTCTGTTTCTGAAAGAATTGCTTCAGAGAGAGGGGAGAAATTGGGTGAACGTGTGAGTTTCTTCTCAGAAACATTCTGGGTTACTTTGTCCGAATCACTACCTTCTATCAGTAACACATTTCAAGAAATTGAAGCAAATCTTGTTGTTTTATTGGCTTTTGTTTGAAGGTCGGGTACAAGGTTCGGCTTGAGGGTGTAAAGGGAAAGGATACCCACCTTCTCTTCTGTACCACTGGCATCCTGTTGAGAAGACTGCTTGTTGATAGAAGTTTAAAAGGAATAACTCATGTGATTGTGGATGAGATTCACGAACGTGGAATGAATGAGGGTAACTTTTAGCTGTTTGAGGTTTTATTTTGGGGATGATGAGATCTGATTTCTCACAATGAACTTTTGACACCAGATTTTCTGCTCATTGTCCTTAAGGATCTCCTTCCTCATCGGCCAGAACTGAAGCTGATTCTGATGAGTGCAACCCTTGATGCCGAGCTTTTCTCATCATATTTTGATGGAGCTCCAATACTACGCATTCCAGTAAGCTAAAAGTCCAGTTAGCAGTGTTGCACCGTCTTCTTTCATTGTTTGTCGAGGCAATTTATAGTTAGAATCCATCAGTATGTGAATTTGCTTGGGCTGTCCCTTTTCTTTGCTTCCTCCTTACTGTTTTATTTTTATTATAAATTACTTGTGGAGAGAGGAAAAAGTTATGCCTTTGGTTACGAATAATATTCCTTTGGAGAAATTTTTCTTTTTTTGGTCATTTGTAATGCTTGTGGTTTAGTGCTGGTATTTTAAATCATGCACTGATTATGTGTTGTAGTTATGATGCCAGATCCTGGTCATTGCTATGACAAGCATCTGGTGATACAAACAATTTACCAGTGGATTTCTTGATTTTCTGCCTTCAATAATACATTGAAATGATGTTCATTGTTTATTCTACCCTAGTTTTAAAGAATAAAAATATGAGTTCACAGGATAGTAGAATTATTTTTTTGTTAGAAGAAGGTGCAGTGAGACTCTTTTTGATTGTATACTAAATAATCCACCAGTTTAGGCAATGTGATGAGTAAAGTTGAAAATGCAGAGTGACATCTATTCTGACGAGCAAAGATGGGCTATGGTACTTCTTTTTTCTGCTTTCATTATTGTTTGAGAACAACTCTCCACATTTATTGTAGCCATCTTATTTTTATTCAATCTTAAATTACCCAATGTAGTTAGGAAGTTCTGTTTCTTTCTTTATTGTTGTTGTGGTAAATATTTCCTTAATGCTGATTGGTCTTGCCATGACTGGTTAAAACTTATTTATTCAATGTGCATCCATCTATTTTGGCATGTTAAATCTTTTATTTGTCTCTTATTATTATTATTATTATTATTATTATTTTTGCAATCCATGGGTTGGAAGGTTTGTTCTAATGGTCCTTCTTTTAACGGTCTTCTTCAGGGTTTTACATACCCGGTACGAACTCATTTTCTGGAAAATATTCTGGAAATGACGGGTTACAGATTGACCCAATGCAACCAAATTGATGGTTATGGTCAGGAAAAGATGTGGAGGATAGGCAAACAAGCTCCGAGAAAAAGGAAGAGTCAAATTGCTTCTAGTGTTGAGGTATAGATGTTCTTAAGGTTATATTCTACCATTTTGTAATTTTTATACATTTTGATTTTTCTTTTTGCATTTTGAAAAAATATAATCAGGATGCTCTTAGAACAGCTGATTTTAAGGAGTACAGTAGCCAGACTCGGGAGTCTTTGTCATGTTGGAATCCTGATAGCATAGGTTTTAATCTTGTTGAATATCTCTTATGTAATATTTGTGAGAATGAGAGGCCAGGTGCTGTTCTTGTTTTCATGACGGGGTGGGATGACATAAGTTCTTTGAAGGATAAGCTTCAAGCTCATCCTTTCTTAGGAGATCCAAGCCGAGTCTTGTTGCTCACTTGCCATGGTTCTATGGCCAGCACAGAGCAGGTAATTTTATTGTTTTAATTTACTATTCGGATTATTAATTTGATTTGACTGTGTAGTTTCTTGCCACTCATATACTTATTTTCTGCAAATTAATGAGTAACCAATAGTGGAAAGCAGAACAGCAAATTCTTACTGCATATTTCAGCTGCTTTTTACTAATATATTTTTTGGTATCCTATCATTTAAGATTGCACAGGACATTCTTCCCTTTCAATTTTCTTAAACATTACTAATATGATGTATTTGGAATGCATTTAGAGGTTAATATTTGATGAGCCTGAAGAGGGTGTGCGGAAAATAGTACTGGCTACTAATATTGCTGAGACAAGTATCACTATCAATGATATTGTTTTCGTTCTTGACTGTGGGAAAGCAAAGGAGTCTTCCTATGATGCATTGAATAACACTCCTTGTCTGCTTCCTTCCTGGATTTCTAAGGTTTCTGCTCAACAAGTAAGTTCCTCTGTTGGAGATATGAGCTATAAGATGGCATCTGGTGTTGTTTTTTAGTATATGTTGCGTTTTGATCATCTGAAAAAGTCATCCTCACAATTTCTTATCAAGAACCTCATCGTCAAATAAATTCATGTACTGGTTCGACACATGGTGGGCTAGTGGGACAGGTATTTCCCCTCCCCACCATGTGAAGAGTCTGTAATTACTGCCTTGGGAAGTAACAGGGAAGTAGCAATTTGTAGTTTTTGTACATGAAATTCATTTTGGTGACCAGATAGTAGGTGGTCTCGTATGAACTTTAGTGGTTGATAAATTAGATTGGTCATTGAAGGCAAGCCAATTATCTACAAAGAGCCATTTAAGTTAGCTTTTTAGAACTAGAATAGTTTCATTTCCCCCCTCATCATGTGTGTATGTTTTGTGGGCATGCATTCATCAGAACCATGGTTTAAGTAGCTGTGTGTCATGTTGCTTAACAGTTACCACCAACAAAGATTTTCACATATTTGACTAAAATCAGTCAGCACTAATAGTTTCAATGAATGTCAAATCATTTATAAAAAAATATTTAACCCCTAGCTGATGCATGCACTGATCACAACAATTCAGTGTAGTGTTGAATTCAGATCGAAGATATTACTGACCAACTTTAGTTGGCTGGATTAATGCAGTTAATGAGGGTTATGCATTATTGTAGCACTACTTGATCTGCTGTTAACTTAGTTTGATCAGCCTTTTTGGTTGGGGGTTAAGCATGGCTGGCCTTAATCCTGAAAAGGGGGTTTGTTTTAATAGGAAGAGCTATACAGGGTTAAGCAACCGCCACTATTTCCCCTGCCTTAGCCGCTGCAATAACAATTCAAGAGTTTTCTACAATGCCTTGTGTCAAATTGCAAAACCCTTGTCGCTAAATTCCTTTTTCTAGAAGTTTGGTTGAGATGGTGCAGTATTAGGGTGTTTCCATTGTTTATTGGATCTTATGTGGCCTTAATTCCTGCCATTCCTTTCCCAGCAATATCTCTTAAGGCATGCATTTCATTTGGAGTTGGCCTCCTGGTTACCTAATTGGGCTGGCCCACTCTACTGGCTAGAGTAGAAAGTTAAATTCTCTGCCCAACTTCTTGTTCAAATCTAGGCAATCATTGCATTCCTGTAATTAAACAATAACAAAATTTATATGATAAGTAGACAGGGTTGAAGATAGTTTATTTAGTAGAAAGAATATGAAACTATAGCCTTGTAGTGAGTGCGCAGTTAAAAGAAAAAAAGGGAAAAGGAACAAAAGAATTTATTTTATTCTTGTAAGTTGTAATACATAAAAGGAAGAAGCTAGATCAAGGAACGTTACTCTATCTGCTTAAATGTTTACAGTATGGCATATATTTGGTCTGCAGGAAGAGATGCAACTATTTCTGTATCATGTCACAATGCCAATTTTTTTATTTGTCTGCTTAATTGATATTTTCAAATTCACGTTTACTAACCATGTTTGGTTTCTCTTTATATTTTGTATAATGTAGAGAAGAGGAAGAGCTGGCCGCGTTCAACCTGGAGAATGTTATCACCTCTATCCTAGGTGTGTATATGATGCTTTTGCAGAGTACCAATTGCCAGAAATTTTGAGAACGCCTTTGCAGTCTATTTGTCTACAAATCAAAAGTCTGAAACTTGGAAGCATATCTGACTTTCTATCTAGGGCTTTGCAGTCGCCTGAGTTATTAGCGGTACCCTTCTTTCTTATTTTTATATTCTTGTGACATACTTAGGCTTCCTTTTATTTTTTGCCCTTGCCTGTAGAAATTATTGTCGACTTTTCCCTTCATACAAGTGATTTTCTCATGCCTACCTCTTGGACCTTTTGCTTCCAATTTATGTATTATAGGTTCAAAATGCCATTGAATATTTAAAAATCATTGGAGCCTTGGATCAGAATGAAAACTTAACTGTTCTAGGTAGGCCTAAATCTCTCTATATATTCTTTATCAGTTTTTAGATTTGTGTAACTTATGCTAATGCAAAAGCATATATTGATGGTAAGATTTTGTTCCACTCAATCTGACTATCACTTGGCAGGTCGATATTTGACTATGCTTCCAGTGGAGCCTAAGCTTGGAAAAATGCTTGTTTTAGGTGCTATTTTGAATTGCCTGGATCCAGTACTAACTGTTGTTGCAGGTCTTAGTGTCAGAGATCCTTTCTTGATGCCATTGGACAAGAAGGATGTAAGTCACCTTCCAAATCTTATATTGTTAGATGAAAGTCATATTCTCTATGTGCTTTGATTAGGATGAAAGCAAAAAATCTTATATTTATGGCTAGGTCTGTTATCGGCTTCAATGGGCTGCACATGATTGCATTACGCTTTTCTTAATAATTCATATGAATATGATCATGCAAACTTCCTTTTCCCTTTAGTTGCTTTTGTTGAGATTGTAGTTAAGCTTAGGTATTACCAATTGGCATGCAAGTATTAGATGTCACCATAGTGAAGGGGCAAACAAACTGTTGACTCAGGTTTCTGTCCTGATATAGATTTAGCATAGCAGTGGCTAGCAAGGGAGCTTTTGGATTGCACTTCTAATAATGGCTGGAAACTCTGCAGCTTTGATGCTGTGTGGTTGCCTGAAGATATGAATATTCTCTGGGTTAAGGCTTTACTGTTTTTCTTTTTGTGGCATGTGACTGTTGTGGGTGAGGGATTCCAGTTGTAGGACAGCAGCATAGTGATAATGAAGTCTGAAACGCTGCTGGTTATTCTTGCTTGTTATTCTTAAAATATGATCATTTAGGAGGTATTTGTTTTGTGTGAAAATTTTACAGCGAAATGTTTTCTTGATTTTCTCCTAAAATATTTTTTAGGAAAATTGGTCAACATAAAATATTTTACAATCAATCTTTAAACCTTGCTAATTTATCGGCGTATATTTTCAGCTCATGAAGTTTCATAAAATAATTTATTGATAATAATCCACTTACAATATCTTTTAATTATTTCAACCACCACCACCTTGCCGCTGCCACAACCACTACTCCTCAACAACCACCATCTCCATCTTGATCTGCACCACCATCCCACAACCACTACTATCAATGCAACACATCTTCATCATCATTCTACTACCATCATATCATTACTTGCCAAACATCGTAATTTTTTTTCCATTTGTAAAATATTTCACTCAGAAAAACCCTTACTGTCTATTTGTGCTATGCAGCTTGCAGAGGCTGCAAAATCTCAGTTTTCCGGTGATTATAGTGACCACCTAGCACTTGTCCGAGCCTATGAGGGCTGGAAAGATGCTGAAAGAGATCTTTCTGGATATGAGTACTGCTGGAAAAATTTTCTCTCGGTGCAATCTATGAAAGCTATTGATTCTCTTCGGAAGGAGTTCTTCTCCTTGCTCATGGATACCGGCCTTGTCGATGGCAACCCAACCACCTGCAATGCATGGAGCCATGATGAGCGTCTGGTTCGAGCAGTTATTTGCAGTGGCCTCTATCCTGGAATTTGCTCCATTGTGGTGAGTCATTTTATTTTCATGGGTTTTTATGCTTTCACATCATCATCTGAATTGTGATGTTCCTTGGATTTGAAATGGCCTATTTATTTTATAAATGTGCTATTTAGATGATGTGGTGGGAAAAGAGGGATGATACCTTAATTTTGTGTGCTTTTCACAAATCATGAGTGCTGACTTAATTCCATGTACAGCACAATGAGAAGTCATTTTCACTGAAAACCATGGAGGATGGCCAGGTGCTTCTGCACTCTGTAAGTTCCCTCTTCCTGAATGTTATCTCTTCTCTTCTGAAATATGTGTAAGGGGATCTGTGTCCTTGTTCTCTTTTTAGTTGCTTGGTATTTTCTCTCCCCAGAACTCGGTTAATGCTCGAGAATCAAAAATCCCCTATCCATGGCTGATTTTCAATGAGAAGATAAAAGTTAATAGTGTTTTTCTCCGGGATTCAACTGCTGTTTCTGATTCAGTGCTGCTTCTATTTGGCGGGAGCATCTCTAGAGGGGATGCTGTGAGTTTTTCTCATCTTTTAAAAATCACTTGCTAGCTGGAGTTGCATCACTGCGTGTGGTGGTTTTTCTTTTACTGACCATGTTTATCCATGCATAATTCTCTTACAGGATGGGCACTTGAAAATGTTGGGAGGATTTCTGGAATTCTACATGCAACCTTCTGTAGCAGAAATGTATCAGAGCTTGAGGAGAGAGCTCGATGAGCTGATTCAGACCAAAGTAGGCAAACGTTGGATGGGAACTGGATTTATATTTTTACATTAGTTTTGATATGTTTTGTGTGCTGTCTCTCCACTTCTCTTGCTACAAGATTCCAACTGTTAAAGGGTCTGATATTGTTAATTTTTGTCAATTGTTCGTGGTGAATATCGACAGCTGTTGAATCCCAGGATGGACATACACATGCACCATGAGCTTCTCTCTGCAGTGCGTTTGTTAGTTTCAGAGGATAATTGTGATGGCAGATTTGTGTTCGGTTGCCATTTCTTCAAGTCCTCAAAACCAACTGTTTTTGCTACACAGCCAACCTTAATTTCAAGGGGTGATAGTGGACCTGGAGGTGATAATTCCAAGAGTCAGCTCCAGACATTGCTCACCCGGGCAGGATATGCTGCACCATCCTACAAGACAAAGCAATTGAAGAACAACCAATTTCGCGCCACTGTTGAGTTCAATGGAATGCAAATTATGGGACAGCCTTGCAACAACAAGAAAAGTGCAGAAAAAGATGCAGCGGCTGAAGCCCTGCAGTGGCTGGTGGGTGGGACCCAAACAAGCCAGGAATACATTAATCACATGTCAATGTTGCTAAAGAAGAGCAAAAAGGATCATTACTAAAAAAGCTTTCTGAAGCTTCCTATAGACTGCTTTTTTGGAGAGCCACTAGCTGAACCTTTTGTTCCTAGCAATTCTTGAACACAAGGAAATGTAATCTTGTTGTTATGTAGGTCCAACTCTCCTTCTCCCTTCTTAAAGAGGAAAAGGATGGTTGAATGACAATGTCACTTTAGCAAACCTAACCTTATCTTGATAAAGGGTCATGGCCATTAGCAATTGGACAGATGCTCAAGTCCACGACAGGAGCTGCAAGCTAATGCTAATAACTTGTGAGTGATTTGGAATATCAGATAACCTGCATTTAGACATGGAGTTGAGCTGAAGAGTCACCTTTAAGAGAACTGGTATGGATCTCTCCACTTTATCCAGTTCATGCTTTTCCTGTGGAGCTGCATGATTGACAATGCCTGAATGTGTAATCATCCGAGACCAAGCACTTCTGATTTGTCGCACAGCATCAGAGATGGGAATCAGAGCTAACCCCTGTTTCGAGTCCAGTATTCATTTTGATTGGATTTTTGTATAGTTAGATGGAAAAAAAATTAGGATGCCCGGAACATCATGGGGGCTGTATATACGAATGTGTAAATTATTCTTACATGATTTTTAGTTACTTTCCTTGTCATGGAAGGATCCAGGGTACAAAGACCTGTTATTCTGTTATCCCCATGGATGTATTATATAGTTCATTTGCATGTCTTTTGTCTTTAAGGTGGAAGGATCCGGATTTGTACGACAGCTTTGGTTTGTTTCAACTTGGATGATAGGAATGCGAGTTGCAACCACTTTGAGGTCCTCAACCTTCAAGTACTCAGATTTGGCGCAGTGGAGGAGATTTCAGGTGGTTTTGCTTGATGGACGCATGGGGTTCGGTTCAACTTGGTAGATTGAATTTCAATTTGGGATAGCAGTTGGTTGTAGTCAAGTTTTTCCAGTCTCTGAAAACCGAGCAAAAATTGTCATTGACCAACGAAGAATTCGAGTTTCTAGATGAGAGCTAATCACATCTAGAGGCAGATGGACCGGGTGGCTGCAAGATATTAATGGAAACACGCTACTGTAATCAGATGATTTTGAGGAATGTCATTGACCTCTTTCTCGCCAGTCATCTTAATTTGATGGTGATTGGTTAAGACAATAACATCCGAGGCCCCCTGTCTGGATTTTATAACGACATGAAGGTACTACTGATTAGGGAATCAAAAAAAGAGGCAAACACTAACCAAGTAACCATCCATCATTATCTTTATATGTCGCAAACGTACTCTGCTTTTGAAGAACTCAGAATAGTGATGAATCTAGTGATACTACATCTGATGGACTCGGCTTTGACAGCTTGCTCCAAGTCTCATTCTAAACACTAAGGTCCCTCTACCGCTCAGAACATGACCACCTATGCACTTAAGCTTCCAAGTGAAGCCAGCACAGACCATTGTTAGAGAGGGCCTGTGCTGGGGTTGGGTTTGCATGTCCGTGACTTCGGTAGGTATATTTCCTCCGGATGTTTTTTAGTATAGCATACATTGCATTTGCATGTGATCATGGCGAGTATTGTATTAGGAGATGAGCTGTTGAGAGTCTTGAGACTGTTGTGTTGACAGATAGATCTGTTGGTTAATATAAAAACTGTTTTCCTTTCCACAAGCATCACTAGGGATAAAATTAACTTTCTCAAATCTAAAGCCTTCTTGACTTTTTCTAAACGACAAGGGGGTAAAAATGAACCTCAAGCTCATCAGATTCATCAACGATTCTTCTCCGCCACTTGTTACGGGATCTAGATCCCTAGAATTTTATAGCAAAATCACATGACCATCCTCGAAACGACATTGATTTTGCTGTCGGGGTCAGGCCAAGGTTGATCAGGTAAAATAATTTTGAGATCCGACCGTAAGACTACGGGACAGGCTGGGTAAGGTTTGCTCCTCCATGTCAAGATTCTTCTTTACAAGAGTAAGAAATGATCTTATTGTATTTTTATTTTGTTTCTAAATTAAGTTTTGCTACTAGAGAGGGGGGAAACTGGAAGTCAGAAAGTGGAAGCGAAGATGTGTTATTGTCTGGAATTCTATCATCCTCAAATTGTACTTCGTTACATCTTACTTGTAGAGATCTCGGTAAGTTAGTGCCCAATTGACCCTAATGAATGTGACCCCAAGCATGTTACGAAGCATCTTCGTCGTTACGCTGTAACGTTGCCGGGGTGTCGGGCCCTAATAAATGCCCGTAGGAATTGAGAGTAGTAGTGTTAGGGTCCCTTCATATTTTGTATCGTGACTTTAATTTGTGTGGATCGTTTTCAATGGTTGCGAGAACGAGGAGCTCCTTGGCCCACATCTTGCTAGCTTGAAATCGCAAGCACAACTTAATAGGCCGAGAAAGGGTCGGGTTCATGTATGTTTCTTCCAGATCCTTACCATCTGGGGCAAGTGGGGAAGTTTGCTGGCTGTCGATGAAAAATATCGATTGCGATAGGATAGCTCGGTCTGTCCATTGAAGGGGTGTGATATTTTGCTTCTGGCTCCAAATTGTTTAGCCCTACTTTGCCAGGGGTAAAAAGCTTTTCGGACCTCGGACTATATGACAAACCTCGTAATTGCACATTCCCCACTCTCTCGATCTCTCTCTCTCTACCCGGTAGAAATTCAAATAAAATCTAAATCAAACCCAAAGAAACACGAAATTAAAAGCATAAATTTACTTTGAAATTCGGCAAGTGAAACCCTAACCTTAAAATTAAAAAAAAAATGATTTATACTTTGAAACAACTAATTAACCACATGTTTATGTTCAATCAGATTTACTTTATTTTTTATATATGTTTATTGAGTTTTGATTTATTGGTTGTGCTGGCTGTAAACACACATGAACAAAGTCAAGAAATATAGTTCAAAGTTGAGAAACAGAGGAAAGAAGGAGATGCTGTAATGCTTGGAATTCCTGAAGGGTATGTTGGGTATTAGAAATTGTTCAGCATGTAATTAATGGAATAATTGCGATAATGTTTTTGTTATCTTTTAACGGGAACCTGACAGAATTACACGATAAGATATTATTTGAAATTATATTATATAATATGTATATAGCGTGTTGTGGTCTATGAAAATTGAGGTAGCAAAGTGTTACTGTCGTTAAACTATGAGCTGTTTAACGTGATTTATCCAGAATTTGATGTTCTTTGACACTAAAATTGCACATCAATGCTTACTGCAACTTATTCTGAAGCCTCTTTGGGAAGAATTAATCGGAGCACGTAGAGATTATATGCAAATTAGATGAATTATGTTTTTTTTTTTTTAGGTCGTGGTCTAGCGGTCATGGCAGAGACTTGTTCCCTTTCTCTGCACTAAGGTTCGATTCTCTATGTGCATGTCTGTCACCCCGCGGTGTCTTAGTTGCCTACTGGGCTTGCAGGGTGTTCAGTGGGTCTGGGAATTAGTCATGGTTAGCGTAAACTGGTCCGGACATGTCGGGTTATAAAAAAAATTATGTTATTTGTTAATTGAATGAATAGAGGGATAATATTATATATTATTTAATTATTTTAGGGATAAAATTGATTAAAAAATATAAGAGGTTTCACTTGTTATTGTGTTGCATGATGGTTGAAGATATTTTAATCTTTTTTTTTTAGAATTATTATACAAAAACTATAAAAATAATGTTTTATCGTAGTAATTGCAACATTATTTTATTTTTCTGTTGCGTTAAAAATTAGCTTGACATCTTAAAATATTTTTATCAACGTACATTATTTTTACTATATTTTATTTTATGTAAACATCAACTCTTTGATTCATGATTATATTTTTTTTGATGTTAAAAAATACATTAATAACATCTATATATTAATTTTTTTACAATAAAAAAAATTATCCGATCTGCAAGCGAGACTTGTTTCTTGCTTTTATTAGAACAAATAGTGTCTATAAGCTTTTTATTTATAATTATACTAAAAAAAATACATTTGAAAAGTTTGTATATTTGTTTTTTTTTTTAAAATATCCGATTGCCACGGTTCAAATAGCTTGTTCTGAATGGATTTACATGGTCAAAGCTTGCTGCAGATGGTATTGTGAGTGTCATAAAGCAAGGTTTATGGCACGTGGCTTCAGTTACAGAGATAATATTGAGCATGAGGAGACTTTCACTCCAATTATCCTGACCACCCTGATGCTGAAGTTTATTACCGGCTTCGGCTGTGCAGCAATCTTCGGTCCTCGACAAGAACAGCACTTAGCCGACACGCGGACTAGGAAAATTAAATCAAACATGCTCATCACTAGCCTAACACTACAAAAACCGAAAAACAAAATCTACAAGAAAAAATATGTTTGCTAGTTTGAGCAAATATCACGGAGGTTGTTCTAACAAATTTGTCGGTGCTTTATTAAGAAAAGTCTAGCCCAAATCAGCAAAAAAACACAAAATATCAAAATCGACCTTAAAAATGGTGCGTTTTGGCTTTGATTTATATATAGTGGAAGACCTATTAGGTCACCCATTGAAAGAATAAAAGGTAAAGCGTAGACGTAGAGGGCTTTACAAAGGAAGTCATCTTTTCACCCCTTTAAGCTGAACAAATTTACATTTCAAGGAATAACGTGTAAATCTTATACGTGTCTAGCTCGCATTGGTTCTTTCATCAAGTTTTTCACTGGGACTCCAAGTTTTGACATGTAAATCGTACGACATCATAGCCACCAGTTAGACACGTGGAGTGAGAAGCGCATGGTCAGGTAGGACCAGCTGCAATTCACGTGCAAAAGTGGTCCTTTAGTTTGCAAAGAAAATTACGGATTAGTTTTTTTTTTTTTTTAAATCCTAGCATTTCTAATGTATTTTTAGAAAAAAAAATTAAAATGTGTAAAGACTTGATTAGTTTAAAAATAATTAAATAACTAAAAAATAACATGATTTAACTAAAAATAATTCAAGAAGACAACCTCGTAGAAAATAATATATATATATATATATATCTTGAAATTTAATTTTCAATTGAGTTGGTATTGAAAAATAAATAAATAAAAAAATCAACTAAAAAAACAAAACATGCTTGAGGCAGGATAAATTCTTAGACGAGTCATTCATGTCTCATATATTCACAAAATTTAATTTTTTATCACCTCTTGAACTTAAGATTGACAGGTAAACTTAATGCATAAACCAGACCTTAATTTTCTTTTTTCTTTTTACGAATCAAACCAGACCTCGAAACTACTGATTGAGTGTTTTGTTTAGCTTAATGCAAAACCATAAACAACAGCAAAAAGTCTCGGTAACTGTTTGGGAGAGCCTATTAAATTGATTTTTTTAATATATTTTGATGATTTTAACGTTTTGATATTAAAATTTTAAAAAAATAAAAATTTATTTTAATGTATTTTTAAATTAAAAATATCTTAAAAATACATTGCCCTGCTATATCAAGCAAGCATTCAATCTCCTCGAGTTTAGAGCTCATTTGGAAACGTGAATTTAAAATTATTTTTTTATTTTTTTAATATTTTGGTTTTAAAAATAATTTTTTAAAAAAATTAATTTTTTTAGATAAAAAAATATTTTTAAAATTAACCCTAATACACTAACAAACAATATTGTATAACCAAGAGCTAACATACCACTAAACAACCATTTAAATTCTCTTCCAGGATTACACACACACACACACCCCGCAGGATGACATTAAATGTGATTAAGAATTTAATGGTAGTTGCGGAAATGTTTTTTAATTTAAAAATATATTAAAATAATATTTTTTATTTTTTAAATATTATTTTTCATAATAACACATTAAAATGATTAAAAATCATATAAAAAATAATAATTTTAAATAATTTTTTTAAAAATATAGTTTTAACCACATATCCAAATACATAAACCCTCTGAAAACGTACTAGGTCTATGAATAGAATGAAAAGTTAAAAAGCCCTGGAATTTAATTGCTTACACGGGGTTAGATGAGAATTTAGTGATATTGATTTCTGATGCCCGGCAACATGTCCGGCCTTGTCATTCTATGGAGAAATACACCCCCGTTTAAACAAGACTCTCAATTTCCAACGGTTCCCGGTTTCTACGAAGAAAACATGACGGTAAAAAGTTTTTATCCTTGTCAAATCTAAATCAGTGAATTGTAAGACAGAAAGCAAGAATTAACAGCATGGTCTCTAGCGGTTAAAATTTCGTTTTCATGGGCACACGTGGTGAATAAATCCCTTGATGAATCCAAATGTGTTTTTCCCAGAGAGAGAGAGAGAGAGGAAAAGAAAGGAGACTTGGCATCCGCTTCACATCATGTCGAGGATGAGGCCTTTTCTTTCCGGCTGGAAAACCTGTTATCTAAATTCGTTTCATAACTAAAAGAACTTTTCATGTTGTGGAGAGTTTACACAGATTTTACGTGTAAAAATTCGAAAAGCTAGAGAGAAGCTGAGAATCCCCTTCTAAAGCGCTTTTTTTAGCTTAACCCAATATTTTTCTTTCTTTTTTTTTTGCAGCTACCACTACAGCTGCAACCCAATATGTAAACCAGGGAACCTTCCCAGGCAGGAGGGCCGCACCTACCAAAATTGACCTAGGTGGAGCCCCTCCATAATAAAAGGTCAGTTTTTTTATGCATAACAACTCAAGATTTCATTCTCCCAGCTGGAATATTCCTACCAACAATATGCCTTTTTCTTTTTCTTTTTTTTTTTTTCCATTGGAATCATCATTTATTTTCAGGTAGGAACCCTACATGAAAACACCGAACGCAGCTTCATATGGGTACTGTTCCCCTGGAAAGGGAGAGAAGGGAAATTAATGCAGGAATATGTGTAGGGGCAACAATACTATCTTTATAGGTGACATTCATTGTGGCCGAGACTATTGTGTTGACCCGTTTTGTCTATATGTGTGTGTCTTTTCTTTCGCATCTCTCTCTCTCTCGAGTCTTGTTGTCACTTCTAACAGAAGTGGCAGTTCGATGTCTTCTGTCCCCCGTTAAATAATTTGATAAATATGTCATGTTAATTCATTTAAAAAGTTAGCTCGCTACTTAATTTAGGGTCTCGTGTAAATTGATTAGAGTATTTTTTTTATTATGAAAAAAATAATTGATAGCGGAAATATTTGATGAGGTAGGATTCATAAATTAACAAGAGATTTGTTTGTTTTGGATTGACTGCCTATTTGAGCAAAGTGGTCCATCATCCTCGTTAGTGATTAGTATTGCTCTATTGTTATTTTATTTTATTAATTTTTTAAAAGAAAATGGTTCCTTAAAAGGCCCATTTGATTCAAGTAAAATTATTTTCTATAAATTATTTTCTAAATTTTTTTATATTCTATTACCATTAAAAAAAAACAAAAACACTTTTTAGTTAATCTCATCATTTTTTAATTTTTTTATATATTAAATATGTTTCTCATTCTTTTAACAGATTTAAAAAATAATTAAAATATTGATAGGTTACTTTTCAGTTTATTTTTTATAGTCTAGTTAAATACTAAAAAATAATTTATAATTTATTTTCTGCAACATTATTAAATATTAAAAAATAACTAAATTTTTAAAAATACATTTTTCATGAAAACCACCTTAAAAAAAATACTACCCAGCAAACAAAATACTAAATCTATTATTTTCTCCTGTCCTTCACTATCCCTTTCGAGTTGTTCCTTCTTTTTTTTTTTAATTTCGTACAGCCAAGTCCAGATGCAGTCTCAGCAGTGTGTGTGGAAACAGTATTTTGACCTTACCGGCACACGCTCCAACTAATGGCACCGAAACCATTAACGAGATCCATCATTTTCCTTTTAACGAATTCAATTTTCCCTGTGTTAAATTTTTAACTGGAGAACTCATCATTGCCTTCAGAATTCAGATAGTGCAGCTTCTTCTTTTTTTGAAAAAAACCAGAGATACAGGGTGGTATCGTAATCATGAGAGGATAATTGTATTGAATTTGCTCATGCATCCTGTGTTTGTTGATCTACTTTGCTAGTAGTGATATATATAAACTAAGTTTATCCAATGATTTTTCATCTATAATACCTGGAGAATATGATATAATATTAACTGATGTATAAACTCCGTTCGAGGATATCTCTAACGGTGTAAAAAGTTCATCATTTCAGGAGGGAGCAAAATTATGTCTGTGTTCTAGCGTCGAAGATGCTATTTTTTTTACTCAACGATAAAAATATCTTCCAAGTAAGCTTACAGTATGAAAATAGTGATAAAGTAATGTAATAATTGCACAGTGAGAAAAGGGAAAGGTAAGAGAAGGTTTTCGAGATTCAGCCCAGTGACAGAGTAATGTGTTCTGGTAAAACAGGAGATGGTTTTCTCTCTGGCTTAACCGAAAGAGAGAAAAATCATGGAAAGTCTAATCAATCGGATGCTGAATTATATATAGTTTTGCGTTGAAACATTAAATTTCTTTTTATTGCCAGCAAAACAGTTTCCATTATCCAGGCTGCTCTGAAGTACTCTCACATGAACACAGCTTTAACTGTCATTAATTATAATTCTATCTTCAAGTACCAACGCCACTCTACCCAGTACCTATACACAGGCCTTTTGACTTTTCCATCCTTAAAAGAAGTGGTACAGCACGACGACAACAAAAAAAAAAAAAAAATTCCCAACAAAGCTCCAAGCCTGAATTACGCAACGGGAGACGTCCTTGGTTTATATTCTAATATTTTTTAAAAGTATTTTAAAAAATATTAAAATAATTTCTTTACTTTTTTATTTTTAAAAAATAATTTAATATTTTTTTATGTAATTCCCTTTTTAAAAAAAGCACTCAAACAGATATGGAATCACAATGCTAAACATATCTCTTTTCTATTTTCCCTGTTTATTTTTATATTTTAAAAATAGTTAAAAAAATTAAATTTTTTTTTTGTTTTATGTTAATATGTTTTTGGTATTTTTAGATCATTTTGATGTGCTGATATCAAAAATAATTTTTAAAAAATAAAAAATATATATTATTTTAATATATTTTTTAATAAAAAATACTTTAAAATACAACCATAAATTCATAACCACACTTCCAAATAACTTTTTACGAGAATTCTCTTCACCCATAAATCTTAAAATCATCTCTTGCAAAACTTGATTTTAATATTTACGGGTAAAAAGAATTACAAAGTCATTCATTATTCATTTTTTACGAGAAAGGATATAAAGTCATTTATTATTTAGCTTTCCACTGGTTTGCATGCCAAGACCATGTTATAAGGGACCAGAGATATTTTTAACATAAAAAAATTTATGATCAAGTTTTGAAAAATTCTTTAGTGGGGTTGTTAAACCCATATTCATAATCGTTTTGAAAAAAAATATTAAGATAAATTTTCATTGTAAAATTAAAAGTGAATATGTAATTTTAATAAAATAAATTGACAATTAAATATGATAACATATCTATTGAACTAAATCAAAAATCAGTAAGATACTTACTAAAATATCTAATCTCATGTCGTGGAAGAAAAATAGAATGTTAGTTTCTTTTTTGTTAAAAATATAAGTAATTTTAAATAATCACAAAGCATATATTTTTCAATTTTAAAATCAGTTTGTTAATATATCTCTTGCTCATCTTAGCGGACAAAAAGTTTTTAACTTAAATCACTCTTTCTGTTCAAAAAATACATACATTACATTTGTTAAAGCAAGTTAAAAAATATCAAAATGGTATGTTCATGTTTTATGTGTGATTGAAAAACAAAAAAAAATCATAATGTTATAAAAAATGATCAAAATTGAATTTTATTGTCAATCTATTATTATTATTGTTGTTGTTATTTTAAAGTCAAATTCATAATAAGTAAAAAAAATCAAATAAAAATTTATAATATTATTCAAGAACCATATTAAAATTGAAGATCGAGTAAACAAGCAAGGCAAAAACATAAAATAAAAATTGAGTGCCTGGGAAAAAAAATGATAGAAAAAGGTTAAGCCTAGCGTCCGCCTCTACAACAAGTCATACATGCGCATGCCTGAAGGCCAAGCCCACGTGCATAGCCTTGCTTTATTTTTATTTTATTTTTTTGAAAAAAAGGGAAGACAAATAAGTAATATACTTGCCCTCTTTTTTACAACCAAAATAGTTAGAATGTGGGTATAAAAAGCAAGCTTGTGTTTTTTTTACTATAAAACTTATTTTCAATAAATTCTTCACGTGAGAAACCTCAATAAATCCATTTTTGTTTTTAAAGTAGTAAAAATCGGTTAAAACTAAAAAATCAAACCGGGATCACATATCTTTCCAAGATCTGATCAACCTTTTCTTGCAAGATGAGGATAAAAAATCACTATTATTAAACTTTTCTTGTTAGATGAAATATTTTTACAACAAACTTGACTATTTAATTTAATTATGAAAAGTGTGATAATCAAATATTTTTTTTTTATAATTGTTTTTTTGGCAAGTCTCTCTCATCAAGTAACTAAAAATAATAAAAATAAATAAATTCTCAAATCAAAATAATAAAAATCTGAGATTAGATATATTATATTATATTTGTTTCTTACATTTCAGTTATTTGTCTTGTAATTTTACAGGTCTAGTACAATTCCAAAGCTAATTTCACCCTGTTAATTCTGAGAGCGACTAAGTTAAAAAGAAGAGGAAAAAACAAGACCTTACTGTTCATATAAATTAGATGGAGGGACTCGCTTCTCCGGTCACTGTGGTTTTTGTTGTGTTTATAAGTGAATCCCTTTTTAACTAATTACAAAAGAAATAAATATTTCTCCGATAACTGACCTTTACATGTTTTCTAGACCGCGTGTTTGTTTATTTTTCTAAACAAAAATTTTTTTCCAAATATTTATATTTTTTAAAATTGAATGAAAAAAAATGCTAAACTCGTTACCACGGATCTTGGAAGCAATTCCAACACTAGCTAGCATATATTGCTGGGTCATGAAATTGTCCTGTTAAACTTGCAACTGGTGTCTCAGCAAGTATTTATTTGACATCACGATATTTTAACATGTGATTATGTATAAACTATGCTATTTTATTAGATGCTCTTTAGGTTTTGTTATCTTCCTGAAATTTTTACCAAAACAGGGTGATTTATAAATAAATAATAAAAAAAAACAAAGCGGATCCTAATTGATTGCATTGATTTTCCAATCGGCACACTCATGATTGACCTCGACACCTCACATTAATCATTTCGAAAGGAGAAAGGAGATGCTAGTTCTCCATGAGCTTATCTCTTTTTTTACGAGGCAAGTAGAGGCTTATCTGACTCTCGCTCGCTTGTTTGAACAAAACATGCCTTTCAAGTTAGTGGCAGAGGCAGTGAAGACGACAATGATGACAAATGAATGGTCAAACGGAATCCAATCCCATGATTAATGCAATCGTTGGATATCATTAAAGCGCAAGTCACTACTGCTCTTTGTTCTTAATTTTTTAAGATTTAGATTATCAACTTTCTTTCCTCGCCGACACTGTGGTTCTTCTCCCCTTGTAACTGCAATGCATGCTTGTCTTCGGTCCTGTTTTTGTCCCATCAAGGGGCGTCACTGTATCTCTGCTAAATCTACTTTTTCCTCCCAATTAAAATGAGGTGTCAAACATTGACAAAAGTGGCTTATCACCATTCGTTGAATCACTGCCGCTATGGTTAAAAGAATATTGCAAAATCAAGCGAAAGTTTATTTTGATCTCAGCTTTCGACTTAATTGTTAGTTCTAATTTATATTCGTTTTTTATTAAAAAAAGTTGTTTTGATTTTTTTTTATCAAATAGTTTTCTAGTTTTACTCATTTTTATTTCTTCTTGTTAGGTATGAAAAATATATTTTAAAACATTAATCAAGTTCAAAAGTTACTCTTCATAAACCATGTAACTCTTGTTAAGAGAACTCTGATTCACTTCATGTATGTTAGAGAATAAAGCACGAGTATTATTGATTCAACTCTGTAATTATTACAAGTTTTGCTGATGGACTAAATCATCATTTATGTCTGATGTAACCATGGAACATCGACAAATCAAAAGAACCCTCTCTCACAGTCCCCCCTGAGAGACAAAACTCGAGTCTTTATCGGTGAAATTATCTGTACCGGTACCAGCCTTTTCAATTCTCTTCTCTTCTTTTTTAACAATTCTCAATCTAGTTTTGTATGGTTCTGGATCTGATTTTTTTTT
>Ga0325405_1000370_pt1 | contig 42837 bp, 20 predicted proteins | sample PopdelMetagenome_21_FD_205663 | JGI IMG/M metagenome (GOLD analysis project Ga0325405, IMG submission 205663) | Populus deltoides microbial communities from Bellville, Georgia, United States - Xylem-Control-R2 | ecosystem: Host-associated > Plants > Phyllosphere > Stem > Wood/Secondary xylem... | reverse complement strand
ATTTTTGAAACATAAAAATAAAAAGTATATTAACTTATAATTTCTTCAAATATTTTTTATTTTTAATTAGAGAAATTGCACTGTCGATACAATTTTTTTGTGAAGGTTTCTTTCCAAATAATATTGTATCTGATAAATTAAAATATTGTTTATATTTAATTTATAAAAATGGAACATTGAAATGTTATGAAATCAAAATTTATTGTTTTAATAAGAAAAATATAACCCCACCGGAACGAATTGATAACCCGACAAAAACAAACACGAGGGGAGGAGTCTGCTTTGGTCTGGTTTGTGTGGTTCATTGGTTTCCACGACTCCCACATTTTCATATCCTACATAACCCCGACCACTCTCACTTCATTCCAGAAACCTCCTTAAAACCCATCTCTCCAACATCTCTAATGGCGTCTGTGTCTAGATTGGTTCTCCAAGATTGCAACTTACTGCCATGTCAAGCTATCTACAAGCCAAGCTCCTGTTTCCCTTCCAGGAGGCTGAATACTCATCTGGGTATGCTTCATTACATTCGTTGCTTCTTTTTTTTTTGCCCTCATTAGCTACAAGTTTTTGGGTACTAAGGATTGTTTGCTTTGTTTTTGGGTACATGAGTTTGCTGTGTTTATCCAATTCCAAACATCTATATGTGCTTTTACCAACAAATCTGTTGTAAATATGAATAATAAGATACAAGAGCTGGGATTACTGTACCCGGGAATGGAAGAATTCGGACAACTCAAAACAAGCCGAGGAGTCCAACTGTGGCTCTCACAGCCCTTGCACCTTCTTCAATCATTCACTCTTCAAGGTATCTTTTGTAACGGAGTGCTTCATCACTTGGTGTTATTGTGGATTCATATATTCAACAATTTGATCCTATAGTAGAAGCACTAGTGGCTGATGACTAATGTATGAGGGTCATACTTGTAACAGTTCCCTTAGTTACTTCTAGAAATATAGGTGTCATGCTGTTAAATATTCTACACAAGTAGATAAAAGAATAGTTATCTATTCTAAATGGAAGTGATTGTAATTTGAAAACTAGCTCCAAGCTGTCGCAATATTGTTGTCGTTTTCTATTGATGTACTGTTCATTTCAAGTACATTTAAGATTTACCTTTGCTGTTGGCAAACCTCCTGGCTGTCTCTGCGCGCCCCTACCTCCAATCTCCTCATAAAAGTAGTACTTAAAGTACTGTTCATTTGAAGTACATTGATGATTTTCCCTTGCTATAATTGTGTGAAATGCTGATCTGCTTCTGTTTCTTACCAATTGGATGACCTGAATTTCAGATGAAAATGAATGAGTCAAGCAATTATTTCAGACTACTTGGTTCAATATAATGGAAAATAAAGTGACTCTTTAGGGCATGAACGTTTGCTTGTATATTTTCATTATATGATATAACATGTTGGCTGCTTCATATAGGAACCCCCAAGTTTTGTGTAGGGCTGCTGCAAATGCACCTGGTGATGTTCCTGACAGCAGCACACATGGTGGGATGAGCCAGTATGAAAGGATAATCGAAACTCTAACTACTCTTTTCCCTGTGTGGGTGTGTGTTACATGTCATTAAATTTAAGACCCTTTTTTTTAATTGGATATAACAGAGAAAACATGATTTTTCAGTTTTAAATGCTAATCTCTTAAACACTGGTTTTTCATACTAAAATTATAATTGTGTGAACAGGTTGTTTTGGGCACCATCCTTGGTATTTACAAGCCAGCTGCGGTAACAGAGAAGTCCTCTTCTGCTATTTTGAAGAAGACGATTGATTGTAACTTAACCAACTGAATGTTGCTGCCTTCCTGCAGGTTACATGGTTGGAGACAGACCTCTTTACCCTTGGCCTCGGCTTCCTCATGCTTTCAATGGGACTGACTCTGACATTTGAAGATTTTAGACGATGTTTAAGAAATCCTTGGACTGTAAGAGACAACTCATTCTTATCATCTTACAAGGGGAAGAAGAATTAACGGTGATCCATTTCTTTTCAGTTTCATGCTTAAATTATATGTTTAATTGTTTCAGGTTGGTGTAGGGTTTCTTGCTCAGTACTTGATCAAACCTCTGCTAGGCTTTGTGATTGCAACGGTATTGCTTCAACATTTTCTTAGCTTTTGAGATCTTCTTTGATTTTGGGTGTTTTTTCTCTTTTGTTCTTGAATTTATCTTCGGCATAAATAATTGTTTGTTGAAAATAGTGTAATATTTAGTCAACCATATAACTATAATATTCAGATACTCCACTTAACTCATCAAGGACATATGCCCTCTAACCTAGATGCTTTTTGGGGACTCTAAAGTGGTTAGAAATTGTTACATGGATCAGTATTGTCTGAATTCTTTGATTAGTGAAGTCATTGTTTATTCATATTCTTTCCATTTCTTATCCAGTCAAGATTTGCTGATCATGATAGATAGAATGACAGTTTGCACTTTCTTTTTGACTGCTTAAATTTTGTTCTCTTGAAGTAAATCCAAGGTTCTTACATAGTCATTTTCTGTGGAAGGCATACCAAGCTCATGCATATATTGTGCTTCAACTTTATGTAGAGGGTTCTTTTCACATATACCGTGCTTTGGCTTTAGGCAGAGGATTCTTTTCACTAAAGGGTGGAGTGGTACAAGAAAATGTTAGCTGTAATTGATATACAATTACTTGATTTAGAGAGCTTGATCTAAGAAGATTGACTGATATGTAATTACTTGATTTAGAAAGCGTGATCCACAAAATTGATTGATAGGCAATTGTAATTATGGTCAAGGAGTGATTGTAGGATGTAATTATGTTGATACTTCACTATTTAAAGAGAAGAGAGGCATTCAAATTATTTTGACACGATATCAGAACCAAAATTCTAAATTTTGTGCTTAATTCTTTGGGTTAGTATTTCTTTGGGTTGAGTTGTGAGATATTTTTCTTGCGTTTCTCTTTTGATATTTTCTTGGTTTGGGGTTATAGGTAATTTCTAGGTGTAGAGAGATTCTTTTGACACCAAGGTCTATTTTTTCCACTAGTTTTATTCTTTTCTTCTGATTTATCATGAAAGTAATTATTCCACTTGGAAGTTTCAATTCAAGATGTTTGTGAAGTGCAAAGAATTATTGGGCCACTCAGATGGTCATCTAAAGCTCTCATTGATCCCTAGGAGATTGATTCTTGGAAGAGCAATGATGCTTGTATTATCTCTTGGTTACTGAGTTTTATTAAATCATATATGGTGAATATCTTCGATCATTCATAGCTGCTATGGAAATGTGGACTTATCTTTGGAGCATTTATTCTAAAAATAATGTTGCCTGAAAGTTTCATTTGGAGTTAAAAATTAGCAAACTATTGCCAAGGTAATCTTTCTATTGAAAAATTCTATTCTAGATTTCTTAACTTATGGAGTGAATATACTTGGATAATTCATTCTATCATTCCAAATGAGGCCTTAAAGGCACTACAAGTTGTTCATCTTGAGAGTCAAAGAGATGAGTTTCTAATGAAACCAAGACCATAATTTGAGATTGCACGTGCTAGTTTAATCAACTGAAATCCTGTTCCATCTTTGGAGATTTGTTGGGAGGAATTATTACATGAATAACAACACCTAGTCACTCAGCATGGCCTTAATTCAAAAACCATGACGTATGAGATGTTAATGTGGCATATGCTGTTCAAAGTAAAGGAAGATTCAGGTCACATACTTAATGCTACCATTGCAAAGAGTTTGGGCATATTGCAAAACATTGCAACAAGAAAATTTTCAATTATTGCAAAAAGGAGGGGCACATCATTAAAGATTGTCGATTGCAACCTCAAAACTGACATGCTCTAGTCCCTTATAATGCTATCCAATCTAATTTTGCAGCTGCCTCTTTGGTTCATTCTCTAGATCAACAATCTATAAGCAGTTCCTCATCTACTCTCACACCCAACCCAAAATGGTCCAATAGATGGTTGTTTCTACCTTATCTGACTTTGACATACAAGGTAAAGAGAATCTATTTACTTCTTTGTTGGTTGACTATGCAATGTGTAATCATATGACTAGTAGTCTTGTTATTTCACATGCTCAGTATAAGTATTTTGTAATGTTTATTGATGATTATTGTCACACCGTGACGAATGCGATGGAAGCCAAGGGTGGTTACTGCCACAGTCACTACATTGCTACTGCTACTATCTCTGCTTTGGAAGGCTGCCATTGTTGAAGTTTAATTGGTTTTGCTTCCAAAATCCTTGTATAATGGTACCTCCATTCCTTTTGTTTCTTCCACAAGCTTTCTGGGCAACCTCGAGAATCCTTCTTTGCAAAAAAACCTTGAGCCTTGGTTTGCTGCCACCACCAAGATACAACCATGGTATCTTTTCTTCTTTCTTTTATTTCTTCCTCTCCTTGCTTCCTTTACCTCATTTTTCTTTTCTTTCCTCTCTTATTTTTATTTTACTGTTGCTGCCCTCCAAAGGCTGGGGTTGAGGTGCTTTTTGTAGAGGCCTGGGAAGGCTCTTGAACTCTTCATCATGGCCCTTGATTCATCATCAATCCATCCCAGCCATTGAAACACATTCAGCCAAGGTCTGATGGTAATGCTAGTTTTGCGGGAGCCCTTGAGTTGGCTTGGCAGACTCTCTAGAGCAAAGGACGAACTGAAACAAAGATGAGGATACTTTCTTGCATCAAAACAGTAAGAGAAGCGTGCCCTTTGTCTCCATTGAGAACAAACTAAAGAAGAAAGAAGATGCCAAAGATCCACCCTCAAGCTGGTTGTTTTACCATTTAGAGAATAAGGGTGTTAAACGACGTGTCATGCAACCTTTTCATTGAATTAGGTTTTGGCTTTAAAGGAAATGACATTGTTTATGGCTTATACAACCTCTTTAGTGAAACTCACCGTTTCACTAACTTTTTTTCCTTATTGATTTTCAATTTGATCCTTGAAGTTTTGATCTCGCTATTCTTGGCCAACTTCAACTAATTTTCAAAGATTCTTTTCAATCAAACTCTTGATGACATTCAAGAGTCCTTCAATATTAGCGCCTTTTATACTTTCAGTTTTTGGATTTTCAATTGTGCAATTTTGGCTAAATTGATGCTAAATCTAAATTTTTATTCAATTAAGTCCTTTAATTCTTTTATTTTTGGTCAAATTAATTTAAAATCTCAATTTTTCTCTTCAATTACACACCTAATTGAATCAATTGGAATTTCAAGCTTTTCCATCTCTTTCATTTCAGTCTTGACTTTCAAATTTAACCATTTTTGCCTTTAATTCCAATTTTTTCTCCTCATTTAGGCCCCCAATTGAATGAATTGTACTTCCAAACTTTGTCATCTTTTCCATTTTGATCACTGGTCTTTCAATTCTTCCAATTATGATCAATTTCATCCAGTTTTTCTAATTTTCTTCAATCAAACCCCAAATTGCATACCCACATAATTATTAACTATAGGTTAAATTCTTGCCTGATTGCAACCTGCAACTCTTAATATTGTTATTGTACCTAAGTCTTACTCTTAAGCTTCCATTCAAGCATGTTGGAAACAAGCATGCAAAAAGAGTTTCAATCTCTTCAAGATAATCACATCTGGGATATAGTTCCGTGTCCTATTGGCGTTAAACTTCTTTGTTGCAAATGGGTTTATACCATAAAGCTATAGCTTGATGGTTCTATTGCAAGATTTAAAGTTTGTCTGCTAGCTCTTCGAAATTGAAAAGAGTATGGGCTTGATTATGAGGAGATGTTTGCAATTGTGGCCAAGATGACTACTCTTCACACTGTTATGACTATTGCTGCCTTGAAGCGGTCAACTCAACATATGGATATGGTGAATGCAGTTTTGCATGGAGACCTCAAACAAGAAATATATGATTCCTTTTCCTGGCATATTGCTCACTCCTCTTCTGAGGTTTGTTGTTTAAAACAAACGGTCTATATATGGATTGAAGTAGGCACCATGTGCCTGGTTTGAGAAGTTTTGTTCTACACTTATTGATTTTAATTTTATTTATAGTCAGTTTGACTCTCTTTCTCCGAATGACTGCTACTAGGAATGTTGTACTTTTTATATATGTTGATGATATTGTTATTATAGTGTCTGATTCTTAGTTGATTGAACAACTATAGGCGCAACTTAATACTTCATTTCATATGAAAGATCTTAGTATTTTCTTGGTCTTGAGGTTCATCGTTGTACGACTATCACACTTTTGTACCAGCACAAGTATACTCAAGAGCTTCTCATCTTAGTAGGTCTTTAGTCCAGTAACTTGGTCCTTGCACCAATTGAGATCAACTTGAAGCTATAATAAGATGATGACAAGTTATTAATTGATCCCTTGTTGTATTGGTTGCTGGTAGGGAGTTTAAGTTATTTGACAATCACTCGGCCAAATATTTCTTTAGCTATACAACAAGTTAGTTTATACAGGCTCCTCGCTATTCTCACTTGGCCATTGTATGACATATCTCAAGGGTACTTTTGGTCATGGGTTACTCTTTCCTATCGGGACTTCTTTACAATTGATTGTTTTCAGTGATGCGGATTGGGCTGGTTATCCTAATACTCGTCGTTTAGTTACTGGTTGGTTCATGTTTCTTGGTGATGCTCTTATTTCTTGGAAGAGTAAGAAGCATGATCGAGTTTCTAAATCCTCAATCAAGTCTGAATATCGTGTCATGTCATCTGTTTGCTCTGAGATTGTTTGGCTTTGAGGTCTGTTAGATGAACTATGTATTCCTCAACTTACTACTACTTCTTTTTCTTTTTATGCTGATAACACCAGTGCTATTTAATTTGCTACTAATCTGGTCTTTCAGGAGTGAATCAAGCACATTAAAGTAGAATGTTATTTTATTCATGAAACACTTGAACGGCATGTGATTACTCTTCTTTACATTTCCATTTAGTTCTAACTGATGTGTTTACCATGGCTCTATTTCGTCATCGACATCAATTCATGGTTAACAAAGTGATGCTTCATCAATTTGAGGGGGATGTTAGTTGTAATACTTTGATTGATTGTTATGCAATTAATTTGATTTAGGGAGCTTGATCTAGAGAGATTGATTAATAGGCAATTGTAATTATGGTCTAGGAGTGATTTTAGAAAGTAATTATGCTGATACCTCAGTATTTAAAAAGAAGAGATCCTTCATTGAGAGGCATTCAGACCATTTTGACATTGAATATAAAACCATTTTTTATTAAAACAAAGGTTGATGATAACTTCTATTGTCAGTATTATTGTCTTTTGTTCAGGATGCTTATGTGAAACTGCCATATACAACCTTTTGAATTGTATTACATCGAAACAATTAGCTGACATTATTATGCATTTTTTAAATTATAATTGTTGACAACTATCTATGTGTATTTCAGACTTTGAAATTGTCAGCACCTCTTGCAACTGGTCTTATTTTGGTCTCTTGTTGCCCTGGAGGTCAGGCATCCAATGTTGCAACCTATATATCGAAGGGGAATGTTGCACTATCAGTTCTTATGACAACGTAAGAGCGATTTGTGTTCATCGCTGCAGTTATGTTGGGTTGAACAACTCTGGCATTGTTTTCAATCAATTATGATTTGTCTTACATGCTGTGTGCTATTTGTTATTTTATGTCAAAGTTTGTATTCTCGACATATGGGGTAAGACTCATGTTGGCAGTTCACTTTCATTTCTTCTGTTAACACCCTAAATCCTCCAACGGTGAGATATTCTATTGTAGTTGGATTTGACAAAGAATCAAATTTATGGCACATTTCACAATAATGGCAAATGTTCTTATTGAGGCTTCTCAAATTATTTTCATCGTGGTAACTATAATCAAGAATGTAATAGGTTGAGCTCTATTATCACGAGAGAGAATTTGGGTCTAAGTGATAGATGACTGTCTATCACTTATTCACTGGTCCTGCTTCTATATATTGATTCCTTTGAAATCATACTCAAGCAAGCAAATAACAAAATGAAGTGTTCTTTTAGATGACAAATGCCAAGGTTGAAGAAGTAATTCTCTCTCCTTGCAATTTTATGCTTCAATGTACACTTTATGGATTGCTCATTTTGCACATCACCCACATCACAGATATTACTATATTCTTTGACCATAATTTATATCTCTTTGCATGATTTAACAGGTGCGTGGGTGGCATAATTTCCATTTGCCTTTTTAAAATGAGTGACTGCAGCTTATAATGACGTATAATAACTTAAAGGCTGAACTTAGAATACTCGTTAAAAGTTGAATTCCATTGCTACTCTTGTTTCCTAATTTTCGGTGGAATTTCTCAGATGTTCAACTATTGGAGCCATTATCATGACACCTCTCCTTACTAAGCTTCTTGCTGGCCAGCTTGTTCCAGTTGATGCTGTAGTAAGTTTGACAGTCTTGAAAATTGCCTGCCTTGATGTACCGTAAGCTTGTGCAAATGATACATCCATAGGGATTGTAGATCCATGAGCATGCATTGAGTGCTTATATTCTTAAGGATCATAGTTTCACATGCATTGACAAAATGTGGTGAAATATTCAATCAACAGATTTACATCAACATAAATGTGAGAAATAATTGTGTAGAACCAGCCAAAAAATAACTTGGGCTATCTAGTGAATTACTAGGAAGGTTTGAAAAATGTTTTGGCATTAACCACATAAGGAACTTTCATGTTTGGCCTATCAACTTACAATGATAACCTTCATTTTCTGCAATTTTTCAGGGCCTGGCTATCAGCACTTTTCAGGTTGTTTTGGTGCCAACTATTGTTGGAGGTAACTTGAAGGTTTTAAAACTTTTTATGAATTGGAGTTGGCTGGACTAAAGTTTGACATTTCTCTAGTGGCTTGCCACAGAAGGATTTGCATATAGACATAATGAAGTAACCTAAAGTCCTTATTCATGTGACAGTTCTTTCAAATGAATTCTTCCCTACATTCACTTCAAAAATAGTCACATTTACACCTTTGGTTGGGGTTATTCTCACAACCCTACTATGTGCAAGCCCTGTAAGTTCCCAAATTATTTACTGAATCTTTGGCATTCTGTTAAATCTACCAAGATTGTGGCAATTTTTGCTTTTATTAAATAAATCAAATGATAATATTTTACTGTTTCTTAGATTGGTCAAGTATCAGATGTCTTGAAAACCCAAGGAGGACAACTGATAATGCCAGTGGCTCTCCTACATGTCGCTGCATTTGCTCTTGGTTACTGGCTGTCAAGAATGTCATTTGGTGAATCCACCTCTCGTACCATATCCATAGAATGCGGGATGCAGGTAAATATGAAAAATATGAGTATCCTTGTGTTGTCTTCATGATAGCCATTATCATATAGTATTTGACTGCATGTGATGCTTACAATTTAAAGCTCGAGTTAAAAAGTAATCAAAACATTTGAAAATTAAATATAGGCTACAAGCTCTGTACTACTTTCAACTCCTTACTTTGCTAGATGGTCTCGAGTGTAGAAAACTGACAGCTCTAAAAGCTCTGCTTAGGATCGTGATTGAAATCAAGATGGACCTATATTTCCAAGTGCCAAAAGCACCAATCTGAATCTTAGCAATAGCATTTGAAGAGTCTAATTCAATATGAGGTTCAAGTTTGCACACATAGACCCACTAGAACTAACCTATAAAGCTTTTAGGATTTCATGGAGCTCTGCCTCTACCTCTCTGGAGTCCATAACACCAACCAAACAAGAGAAAATACATAAGAAATCACCACTGTTGTTTCTAAGAGAACTTATACCTGCTGGCTGTGGCTTTTATTATCACAAAAGGGGCCATCTCATTTTCCAATGTTGAAGTAGCTGCCAACGTCAATGAGTAACTAGTAAAGAGATGGGCAACCACATCTTAGTCATCATAGATTTAGCACTGTTTCACTTTGATACTTATTGTTTAAATTATTTCCCTGTGACCCATATGGTTTTCAATAGATTCCAATTAGACTCCTTGAATAGACAACTGAAGTTGAGGGACGTCCTCCTTTTTCCAAATTTGCTTTCTCTCTTTTATGTACTTTCTTTCTCATTTATCTGCAAAATTTTGCAGAATCTGTACGAAATATGATTTCCCATAAAATTCTTAAAAACCAGAACAAAACAGATTATTTGAAAAGGGCTTGTTAAATAACTGCTAACATATAGAAATTTTAAATGGAAGGAACTTGAAATGGGACGTGTTTAAATTTAAAATGAACAAAAATGTAGTTTTGTAATTTTTAAGAGATTAATTTGTCTTCATATCACTTGCTGTTTATTTATTATGTTTGAATGAATATTCAACATGTTTATGTCATGGCATGAGTGATGATTGATAAATCAGGTTGTCGAAGATTTCATACTTTAATTGTTTGATTAGTTTTGTTTTTGATGAGTGACATGTAGGCATAACACAAGACTCATTGAATTTTTTTTATATTTTATTTTTTGTATTACAAATGTATTTCGAGTATCTTCTCAATCAGAAATGTTTGGATTATTAATATCAATGATTAATGATTATCATTTCATTGTTTTAATAATATATGCAAATATCTTAATTATGATAGAAATGATGGAAGAAAAACACACACACTAGTCTAGTTAAAAATAAAATGAAGAAATGTATGATTTGTTATTATCTAATTAAGACATGTGAACACCAAGCAACGTGTGGATACCATGCCAGTTTAAACTATAGACATGTTCATTGTCACAACATAACAGGGAGCTTCTAATATCTCTAGGTCTGTATTGGCTTGCTAGCTGATTTAGTTTTTTCAATTTGTAATCAATTTTTTCCCATGCATGTGCAGAGCTCCGCGCTTGGCTTTTTGCTTGCCCAGAAACATTTCACGAACCCCCTGGTGGCTGTACCCTCAGCTGTTAGTGTTGTTTGCATGGCGGTAAGACTTTTACTTGAACATCTCGGAGTTCTGGATTCCCAGCTTTATTTTTCACTGCAATTCATTTGTTGGGAAAGAACACCTTTAACTTCGATGCAAATAGCTTGGAATTGAGCCGTTGTCGTTACTGTTGTTTCGCTTGTCTCATTTCTTGCCCCAATCTGCCTTGTAGCTTGGTGGGAGTGCTTTGGCAGTATTTTGGAGGAACAGGCCAATTCCTGTTGATGACAAAGATGACTTCAAGGAATGACAGGTACTGGGCCTGTCGGGTACTGATTGCTTGCCCTCTGACATCGATTTGGAGCTGATGTTGTAAAATGTTTTTAAAAAATTTTCAAAATTTTTTATTGTTTTTTTTTGGATGATTTTAATGTGTTATGTTAAAAATAAATTTTAAAAAATAAAAAAAATATTACCCCTGCTGTCTTCCTTCTTTTATTTTCCTGTTCTTCTCATCTTAGTAAATTAGGTTAAGCTCTTCCTTTCCCAGAATTCGTTCTCTAAGTGAGATTCAATTTCATGTACACCGGTCTGATCCATATGAGATCACCAGCTAAGCTGGCTAGTAGCCAAGCACTCACGAAAAGGTCACCCTTCATTGAGTTTAATCATACGCTTGTAAACTTAAATAGCTCGTTAACTCACGGATTGAGTTGATGAAATCAAAATTCTAATATTGACATTTTGCTACGCTCATAAAAATGTATGTTACTATTTTGATTTCACTGTAATTTGTTTTTTTGACAGTTAAACATGGTTATTCTTTTCATCATGAGTTTATATAGATGAGGGTTGATTTTTAAAATAGTGTTGTTTTAATATTAAAAAATATATTAAATAATTTAATTTTAATAATTAGATTTAATAATACTAGAAGATAGCTTTTGAGAGGCATGATGATTTTAAGAGATTTTTTTTTAATATGAGAAAAAAAATATCCGGGTATTGTTAATGTTTTTTATAGTAGAAAAGGTATTTAAAATCGTGTAGAAATTGGCATGATATGACTCAGTCAACTTGACAAGTTTAAAGACAGCTTGGATAACTAGTAAAAATATAGTTTGACTTAAATAAATATTTAAGATGAGATTTTTTTTTATTAATATTGAGATGAAAATATTTTGGATCAATTTGAATCAATCAAAATTAACATATCAATCTGCATATTGGATCATGTAACTATAATAACCTCATAGAAAGTATATCAAAATGAATTATGAAACTTAATTTTTAATAAACTCAATGTTGAAAGATGAAATTGAAAAAAAAAAGAAAAACAATTTGAGTCAAGTTGTCAAACCTGTAATTAGGATCATGAAATTATAACCTTATAAAAAATAAATTAAAAAAAATTAAGAAACTCAATCTCAATAAATCTAATATTAAAGGATAACCTAATATTAAAGGATATAATTGAAATAAAAAAAACATAGATTAAAGAAAAACCAAAGAAAGAAAGAAATATATTATTCCAATGAATAATATTTAATGAGGAAGGATACAATAAAATCCCCTTCTCTTTTAGTCTTTCTTGTTAATATACATAGTAATAAATAACTCTTTTAGCTAACACCCGAGTAGATGATATTGCATTTTCTATTCATCATTTTGTTTTGGTTGAATATAAATTATAAAAACATATTTAGAATGAGATAATTATTATAAAATCTAATTTTATACTTATAAAATATAGTATATTAACGAGGAATATTTGAGAATCGTAATAATAAGGATAATAGTGATTTGGATAAGATAATATGGAAATAAGATTGTATTACATTGTAAGAAAAACATAATAAATTATAAAAGACCAAGAAAATAAGTATGTTGAATTTTGTAGGAAGATTCAATGGTTGGTTCCGAAGTTTTTTTTTTCAACATTGTTGATAGCATAGTTTGCAATGTTTTTTTTAACATTTCAGCATTTTTTTCTTTAATTTTATTATAATTTTAATATATATTTTATAAGTTTACATTTTATTGATAGACTTCTTACATAAATACATGCTCCATACTCCATACAGTGGTTTTTTATGTTATAATTTTGTTTTATTGTAGTTTAATAATTGAATATTTGTTTCCATTGTGTTATATTTTTTTTAGGTTTAATAGGTGATGAGTTTTTATATGATCAATAATTTTTTCATCATTATTATAACTAATGACACTTTAACTAATATAACCATTACTATTATTATTATCACTAATTAACAACTATTGTGACAGCTTTTACATTTAGTACCTTTATAACTTTGTTACCAATATTTATATATTTGTCCAAAAAAAAGCTTTAATTAAAATACATTTTATATAAGGATTCATCAAAAAAAGATGGTCAACCCCTATATATAATTTTATTTATTCATCTTTCTTTCTGGTATTTACTTGTTTTTTAACAACTTTATTTACTTGCTTTTATTATTTTTAAGCAGCTTTATTTTTTCTACAATTTCCCTCTCTTCTTCTTCTACACTTGTTTTCTTTCAATCATAGTGTTAGACAAAACAAATAACATTTTCTTAATGTTTGATTTCTAGTATCTCCATACTTCACTTGATTTAACAAGCCTGCTACCTACCTTCTCTGAAGATTATGTTCTTAGTTATAGTTTCTTTTTATTGAAAGTAAGGAACAAAGAATATGTAGCACAATTGACCCATAAACATTTGAACCAGCATAAACAAATTGGAGTGCTTGGTGGGACATATTCAATTTTTGTTCAATTAACCAACAAAAATATTACCAAAGAAAAATACATTTAAACTTGTTGCTGCTACACTTGATGAACAATTATTACAAACAATAACAATGGGCCAGTTTCTTAGCTGGGAAGAACTTAATATTGCTTCATCACCATAGATTCCTATGATCAACCAGTGTTAGATATGATATGAGAAGTATCTTTATCTTATAACTCACATTTAAAACATAGAATTGTATCTATACATATTCTCATGTAGTCACTCATGTTTTCACCTCTTTTAACCACATCACCACCACCAACTATAGACAGGCATGTACATGTATTTATGCTTCAAACATAGCTATACACATATCTCTTTTACATATCAGATGCCATTATAAGGTAGTCACTACTAATTGTGACAAGTACCAGTTAGTCAATTATGGCTACTAGTAAATGAACTTTCTATCATCTCTTAAACCTGTCTAATGTTGATATAAATGTCATCTAGATAGAGATGGAGAACACAACAAACATAACATGCCATAATAATATAGTGGTAGTCAATAAAACTATGCGATCTATGTCAAATCAATTGAATCACATCTAAAATGAATTGCGACAAAGCATGTCTGGAGTTATGTGAGTCTATATACTTGAGAGGCAAGTCCCAGTGATTTCTATAGAAATAAAAACTCTAGTAAGGATGCTTGAAACTATGATGCCTCATGTAATGTGATATATACCAATGTATCAGACATAACAATAATAATAATACCCTAACCTGGGCATAATAGTCCTTCACACGTTGATTGCCTTGTAGAAATATAGGCAACCACATACAAATTATATAGCCCCAATCCTTATTTTTTATTTAACAAATTGTTACTAGGTAGCTTAATACCCTATAGACTGTTTTACAATAAAAGAGTCGCAATCTCCTTGCACAATAACCACCTTTTGCTAGTCAACAAGAAAAGGGAATGGCATATATGATTGAACTAGCCAAGCACCTAAAGAAGACGTGGTTAAAAATTAGATGAACAATAAGACCTACATATAAGCGTTGATATATAAAATGTGTTGACAGATTGCACCTAATTCTTAAAGGAATAAATATTGTAGATATCAAACAATTCTCCAAAGAGGACAACCAATCTATGAGGTAACACATCACTAGGTTTAAGACCATTGTTACAATGATGTAGTGAACCCCTTCGTAAAACTAAGATTGTTCGGTTTATCACTAACCAAAACAACTTTTTCACTAGTTCTCTACGTTGTCACCTAACTTCATCAATAATTAGAATGAGCACTTCTATATAACAAAATTAGAAGTAACAGTGCCTGATTTGCCCAAGATTGTTCAAGACCTAGGAGAGTCAATTAAGAGTTATGACCTTCAATTTATGATATTCAAAACTAAGTGCGCCGTATCTATAATAAAACAGAAGTGTATTAAAATCAATCTAAAAAGAATAGTGGAACACAAGGAAACAATTCATAGATATTAGATGTTTAGACATCTACATCCTAATAGTTGATAATGCTCATTAAGAAAAGATATTGGTAAAATAAAAAAAAAACCATTAAAAAAGCATACTTTGTTTGCTATTTAAATAAAGTCTCAAACACTCATTCAATGACTAACTCAAACTCTAATAAAGAGTTAGAAGAAGTCTAGTAATAACTTGTATCAGTTATAAATTTAAAGAAGGAAGAATGTTTGAAATTGATGTATTAAGAAAGTTTAAATAGGCTAATAAACTTGGTAGAAAAAATATGAAAGATATCAAAATGGTTGAAGAAAACAAAGAACACTCTTATGAAATCAAAATAGTTAAGGAAATCTTTAACCAATTGATATGTTAAAGGGAAAATTAAGCTCCTTAACAATCATTCCATCCCCACTGCTAACATGATTAATAGGAAAAAATTATTATAAGTTACATAATTTATAAGGACATGACACTAACAATTATGTTCTCTTCATGAACCAGATTCACAAGGCATTATAAATGGGTCATATCCTCTTTCTATAAAAAGGATGAAAGTGGATAATGATTTTTACCCTATGGTAACAACTACAATGATTATCTATAATTTATAAAGACTCTTTTATGATGGTGAATTATAAAAAGTAATATCTGATCAACCACGATAAATGTTAGAATCCGTCACGAATACTAGGAATAGAAAAAGATACATATACTATTATAAATCCTAAGGGGTGAATAAAATTATGAGGCAATGCTGATTCAATAATAACTTAGTGGCATTCTAAAATATTTAGGCCTGAAAGACAGATTACAATGATAAGTGTAAACACCAACCACAACATAAATTATCCAAACCAAATAATAAGGAGGATAAGGATCTTATCATCAACCATCAATATCTTTTAGATTTAGAATGGAGATGAAACAAATATAGTTGTCCAAAACTCAGTCTAGAAGAATGTAACACCTAAACACCTTAGTAAGAGGAGATGATGCACAACCATACATTTTACCAAAGAAAAAGACTTTGGATGTTGAATAGACCAATAAAATAGTTTACAATAAACATTTTCAAGAAGCACCCAAATTCAATGTATGATAAACAAGATTGCTTTTAATCCTATATAAACCAATAATGATGATTAACTATCATTATTTAAAAAAAAAAACAGAATCACAAAATGATATAATTCCTTGAAGAAAATATAAAGAGGGTTCCTGCCTATACACCAAATTTATATCAAAAGGTTGTAATAAACTATGATCTATTAAAGAGATATATTATGTAACACCCTACCTCGCTAGCAAGATATTGTCCACTTTGGGCCTCCCAGTCCACCCATGTCCAAGGCTTCCACCCAGGTCCCCCTCACGGGTTTATTCTTGGCAACCATGCATGACCCCAAAACGCGTCTTACTAGTCAAGGTGAGCATGCACTTATAAGGCCCTGGCTCTGGACACTCGCTTCCGATATGGGATCTTACAATCCCCCCACCTTAAGACGAGCCGTCCTTAGCTCTGATACCAAATGTAACACCCTACCTCGCTAGCAAGATATTGTCTGCTTTGGGCCTCCCAGTCCACCTATGTCCAGGGCTTCCACCCAGGTCCCCCTCACGGGTTTGTTCTTGGCAGCCACGCATGACCCCAAAACACGTCTTACTAGTCAAGGTGAGCATGCACTTATAAGACCCTGGCTCTGGACGCTCGCTTCCAATTTGAGATCTTACAGATTACTAAAGAGATCTCCAGAAAAATAGATAAGGTTATTGCTAAGATAGACAAGAAGTCTATGAAAAATAATAATCTAAGAGCTAAAGAAGTGAAAAACAGACCAAATGCCTAGGTAAGACTAGATGTAAAAAAAAAAAACAAGATAAAGTTTTCCAATGTGCTAGGGTACCACCTAAAACTCTTAAACAAAGAAACAAGCATCACAATACTAACATAAGAAAATATAGCAAATGGTCTCCTAAATGGGAGGGTCCATATATGGTAGCAAAAGTTCTGAAAATAGGTGCATATCATTAGTAAATCAAGCTATGTAAATGCACTATTGATTGATTAATGATTAATATTTAAATTGTTATTACCCTTATATGAAGACAACACTAGAAGTTGATACCTTTAAACGAATTATAAGATCAGTCAAAGGATCATAGGAACGATATTGCTCTAAACACATTGTTTGTGCTTAGGTTTAATGCTTAGGCTTGATTTTGTTTATTAGTTTGAATTTATTTTTCTCGACTTTTAACATGAATTTAAGTCACTATTTAAAGTATTATAAGTCAATATGGATAAATAATATTGTTTAAAGAATAAAAGACTAACGCAAAATTATTTTTTATTTATTTTTAAATACAATGCACTAATATGAGTTAGGCTATTTTTCACAATACAAATTAAATTTCTATTTCTTTATTATAAAAAAGATTTGATTTGTTAGTTTAGTATAATTAGTAGTTTAAGCTAAAAAAACAGTTTTGTTCAAAAATTGTTCAAGTAAACCTAGAGCTTTTTTGTTCAAGAATTAATATACTAAGGTGAAAATAAGTTGGATTTCATTAAAAGAAACTATTAAATTGTCAGAAGTATAAAAAGGACATATATTTCTTGTTATAATAGTAGAAAAGCGTAGGAAAAAAATTATTTCTAAAGTCAATCCTAAGTTTCTCTATCTAGTTCATATTTCCATATATATTGTAAAGGTTCTAGTTTCTGAACAAATTCATCTTTTTATTTGTTCATTGGTATCCCAATGTGATAAGACCAAAATAATCGTTAAGTTTCAATTGTAGAAAGATACAAGTATTGTTGTTCGTAAATATAATATAAAAGATGAGAAGACATTTTCGATTTTTCAAATGCTTATGAACTTCTTTATTTCTTTGTTGAATAAAACCTAGAAAACCATCAAGTCCCTGCATATAAACATGAAATAGAGAAATAGTAGCCAACAATATTTTTGTATTTTAGACAATTGAATCTCATCAAAACCTTCTGATATTTCCATTCTTTACCAAAGTATTGTTGTATTATGTTATGCTAGCCAATGCCCACAATAGTAGCATCGAACCATAAAAAAATATAATTTAGCGGTGTCATTACTAGGGTTAATGAAAGGAGAATTCAAGATTTTTGGATCATTTCTCTGTTAAGTACCTATGGTTTCTGTTGAAGAGAATTGAGTTTTTTATGAAAGAAATGAGCTTGTAGCTAGTAAATCAATTATGACTTAAACATTGCATGCTGTGAAAACCTAAACATCATGCCTAAGAACTAGAGCACGTGCTATTTTAAATTGCATTGATTAAATAGTATGATTGACATGTTAGATACATGTTAAAACATGATCAACAGTTTTAGGTGAACAATGTCACTTGTCACATTATATTTGATAAATTTGATTGATTAATTTAATTAAACATGATTGGTGAAATATTCATTCATTTAAGAAATAAAAGAATATAGAAGGCATTGTTTATACTAAAAATAAACATCCATACATTAATTAGATAAGAATAATAATTGTTTATTATTGCACATGAAAAGATAAGATGAAATTGATCATAAATAATATGATCGACTAACAAATTCATGATCAAACATAAATAAAAAAAACAAGACAACGATCAATAAGGAGGAACTGATCAACCTCAAGAAGGGAGTCACATAATTGACTATGATGAAGGGATCAATCAAAAAAGTTTATGTAATCAACTAAAATTTTTAGGCATATAGAAATAAAAATCATCTATGCTAGTTAGGGTTACATAACAAATTAAGATTTATGTATCTATCATAAAAGCAGGAATGCTTTAGTTAGAGTATTGTTTGTATTAGAACTCATTATTTAATCTCTTTATCTTACATGAACAATTTGTATAGGATTAAGTTTAAGATATTACTAGGAATTTAATATCCTGTACAAATATAAATAGAGTCATTCAAGTGCTATAACTAGCCCCACAAATGTAATTTCCTTCATTCAATTTACCTTTCATTCGTGTATTTACTTGCTTTCTTTTATAACTTGATTTACTTACTTCTATTGTTTTCTTTTACCTTTATTTTTCTTACAATTTCAATTAGGTTTGAATTTCATACTTTCTAAGATTTCTTTTTCTTGAATTTTATGCATGGAAACGATTTAAGAACAATTTTTTTATATATATTAAATTCACATGCAGATTTATATGTCAATAAATAAGTAATAAGAAAAACATGGCATATGTTTGTATGGATATCTTATATTAAATCTGTTTATATGGCATTACTTATAAATATATTACATGCACGATTATTATTAAGATTAGAAATGATGATTGTGACAAACTAGCATCTTTGTGGTTTTATTTTTCTCCCCTGAAATAGGCGAGTGGGTAAGCATGTGGGCAGAAATGGTTACATTTGAAATGGAATGGACCACTGTACACTTGTTTTTTATTATTATTATTATTAACATGAATAGTTAGATTAATTTACAACTAATTCTACAAGTTTTTAAGTTAATAATCATATAAATTTTTAATAATTTAAAAAAAATTTAAACTTATAAATATTAAAAAATAAATTTAAAATTTAACTAATTAAACTATCTTTCATTCTATTTCTTTTGAGAGGCAGATCAATTTTTAGTTCAGAGGCAGATCAATTCTATTTCTTTTGAGAGGCAGATCAATTTTTAGTTCAGAGCAATGATGATCAAATTTAATACCGCAATGCCAGTTGGACTGACACGTGTCCACTACTGCTTCTAGGATGTTATTTAAAAATTTTGCACAGTTTAATTAAATTGTTTCAAGTAGTTTTAAGAAAATTATTTTTTTTTAAATTTAATTTTTTTTATATTTTTAAATTGTTTTAATATTAAAAATAATTTTTTTAAAAAAATAATTATTTTAATACCTTTCTAAAAAAAATTACATCTCCTATTGAAGACTCTTCCATTACTACTGTTTAAGCTTTCGTTTTAATCTGCTGCAGGGCGAGAAGTTCCGCACTGTTTTAGCTTGCCTGCCAGTATTAAAAACTCAATTTTTATCATTCACCCGTCCAAGATGCTCAAATTCTCTCATGCCTAGCCTACTGTCCCGAGCACTTTCAAGACGGGGATTATTTAGCTACCATGCTCACAAATGTGCCTGTGAAATTAACAGTAGACAGAAAATGTCAGTACAAGCACTACAGTTCAATGATGCAACTACAGTTCAGTAAATATTTCTTGTTAAGAAATCGGACGCAGAGTGTAAGCCAATATTGTTTTACACCAACAAATAAGAATTTATTTTCAAGAAGATTAAAACAAATAAATCATTCCATTAAAGTCATATTCATATAAAAATCTGAGGGGGCTGCTATAACGTCGGCATCAACATATACGGATATTCCTATTTGTAACGTTGGATTTGAATTTAGGGTTCTGCTTTTACTGTTTTTTTTAAATCCTGTCGTCTTGGCAACACTCTACTTCCCCCGCCCAAGTTTAGTGTGTTCTTCTTTTAGCTTTGGCACGCTGCATGAACAATCAGGTGCAAGATTTTTATCACTTACAAACATAGTCACCTTGTTATCTCCTTTGGAAATTGAAGGCTTTTATTGCAAAAGCGAAAATCACTCCAAAAAGCACGCAGAATCCAACCACCATAAGACCAGCGACACCTAAGAAATCATGCCTGTATCCAAACACTTCCTGAAGAACTTGCTTCACAGGCAACAAGCGATCCCCTTCGGAGAGCTTCATTAGTGTATTATCATCGCCATACTGGGAAATCAAGAGACCATAAAGAGTCCAGGCTATTGGGTTTGCCCAGTAGTACCAGCTCCACCATATGGGAATTCTCTGTTCACAGCAAATAAATCAACAGATTTAGAAAAGCAGAACTAGTAATGGATATAGCAAATAGTTCAGGGTCTTTTTTTTTTTTTTTAATCATGGCATTCAGGTTTAAATCAATGCTGGAAAACCACTTCTATTAGCTGATAGCATACATTCGCAATATGAACCATCAATCAAACAACTCAAAGATGCTCATTGGAAGGGCAGGCTCGGATATTCAGCAATCATCCTCCAAATATATGACATTTCCATCAATAAGAAGTGAGTGGTTAGTGGTTATAACAATTTAGAGGCGCTGGTACACGGTACATTCTGCACTATTAGGTGACCTCTCCAGCAATGGACAAAAAATGCTATGACTGAAATCAAAAAAATAATTGCAAGATGCAAGTTCTTTCCCAGTTTTGCCTGTCTCTCCAAATACCAGGAGCACGTAGGGAATCAAGCTAGACACGCAATTCGAAAAGCTTTGAATAACAACTAGTTCTTTACCTTGTGAGGAATCATAAAGCCACTGAAAAGGTTCCAAAGCATATAAAATGGAGCAGCAATGATGGAAGCCACGTTGTGATTTGGTGTGAGTGCTGTCGTCATCATTCCATAAAAGGTGAAGTATAGCATGGTAAAATACATGAAGAAAGAGTACCAAATAAACTTCAAAGCAGTCCAGTCAAATGATGCCATGGAGTAGAAAATTGTGCAGTATATAATTGTTTGTCCAAACACGTAAGGGAATTCAATAACAACCTGTACACAGGAAAGAAATTCAATGGTCGTTTTTGAACAATCAAAGAGGTATTTTTACTTGGAAGGTGGAAACAAGGCCAGTAACGAAACCTGCGCGAAGGCGAACGGTAGAGCTGAGTACATCCCTGCAGCTCTCTCTCGATATGAAACAAATCTTTCAACAGAAACAACAGGTTGAACAGCAGATGCATTGGTTATTCCAATAAATAGGACAGCCGCATACATGGATCCCATTGCATTGAATAATTCTTGCACATTCTCCCTGGAAGAAAAGTATTAAAATGTTAAAATATGATATATAACGTATTTAAATTCTAGACCAAGGAAATGTGAAATTTGATAATGAGAGAACAAACTAATAGAAAAACAAAAACGACAGTTCAAAATTGTTTATCAATGAAAAGGGGTAAAGATCCCTCCTTCTCACAATTAATAGAGGTTCTTTTCATCACGATCATAAGTCACCAATTTTGCTTTGCAAGACTTGTCTTATATTTCTGTTGCTTACGATTACAGCACCTTTAGACCCACATCCATATCATATAGTTCTGTGCGCATATCAACCTTCTAACAGTGTTAAATAAAATTGCTCTGATTTCCAAACGCTTCTAGGGGACTGTAGCCATTAAAAGTTCATGTGATTGAAACTAGCTACAGCAAGCAAGTGGAAACAAAGGTGCAGAATAAAGGGGGAGGAACAATAAAAAAATTCAAATTTCTTCCAAGCTTCAGGGAGTTTATGCAGAATTGGAAACAAATTCCCAATGTGGACCCGGTAAAAGAATATGTACTTGATTGATTTTACATCATCATCCTCTTTAGCAAATACATCATTAGAAAATGTTTAAGTATAGTAGTAAATTGTGCAGTTGCAATATCAAAAGTAACCAAGCATGATTGCACCCCAAAGTCATTCAATGTGCAAGAAATCATAAAATTATGAGAGATTGCTTTAACAAAGTTTAAGCAGAAAACCTTTTGGAACCAAATCTCCAACATATTGTCCCAAGCATTAATGAAATGATCACAGTATAGAAGAAGCGGACTGCAGTGTATTGTGGGTTTCGCCAGTAAGATAGATTTTGCTTCCAAAGGCAGGCTAATAACTGGTCAAAAAATGACTGACAGTACTTGGTTGGAAAGTTCAAGTCTTTCGCACTACTGTTTGGCTTGCTTAAATTTTCAACCAACTCCCTATTATGTCTGAAACAAAAGAAGACATCAAAATTTCATGAGCTAGAAAGGAGGAGAGAGAATAGGGGTAGTCCATCAAATTGAATAAAAACTAAAAGTTCTGGGAACTGGACGTACTGATGTAGATCTGATCTTCGGTAAATTTCAGCAAAGTCCACACCTAGACGGGTTTCTTCCGCTGAAGAAGTAACCTCAAGCATCCAGGCAGCAGGGTTATATCCATGTCTAATCTTTGGCACTCCTTCAACTGCCTACAAAACAATTGTGTATAGCATATGGATGGATACAGCCAAGTTCAAATTTGATATGTAGCACAAACAAGCCACATCATATATGTTAAGAGGAATAAAAATGTTTAATCTTACCTCAAAATACTTGATGAGCTCACAAGACCTTGGGCCAAGAGGACCAGCATATATTAGCTCTCCTCCACGCTTCATAAACAAAAGCTGTAAAGAAAGACATGGATGATCAGCACATTGACACATATTATGAACAATATAACCTTTAATGCCTCAAGTCTTTTCACCAATCTAATTGATGCGTGGACAGATCTTTAAGAAGAGAAGCATTTACCAGCTCTATTCAAGCTATTGGTATGTCATGTGGCACCGGATCAATGCAGTTTATATATTGTCCAATTAAAAAGAAAATGAATACCTCATCAAAGGATTCAAAAATGTCTATGCTTGGCTGATGGATTGTGCAAACAATTGTCCGTCCAGTGTTTACTATATTCCTCACAGTTCTCATCACAATGGCTGCAGCTCTTGCATCCAACCCTGAGGTGGGCTCATCCATAAACACTATGGATGGGTTAGCAACCAATTCAACAGCAATTGTTAACCTTTTCCGTTGTTCTGTGGATAAACCATTGACTCCAGGTAGACCAACCAGTGCTCCACTTAATGGAGTAAGCTCCACAAGTTCCATAACCTCCTCAACAAATGCCTGAAAAGTTCAACCCTCACAATGTCATGTTTTGCCAAACACATCAAATAGCACAAAAATGTTTATAATTACCTGCTGTGTATCCATGTTAACTACTGTTGGTAACCGAAGCCAAGCCGAGAAAAGAAGCGATTCAAGAACAGTTAAACATGGAGAATGAATATCATTTTGCTCACAGTAACCAGAAATTCTTGCAAACGTCTCTTGCTTTTTGGGATAACCAGATATATGTATGTTCCCTTCTATGATCCCTCCAGTTTTTCTACCAGCTAAAACATCCATGAGGGTGGTTTTTCCAGCACCACTGACTCCAACCAGTGCTGTAAGCACACCAGGCCTAAATGCTCCAGTAACATTAACCAACAACTGCAATCTGTCTTCTACTATCCCTTGTTGCTTCAGCTCCTGGAAAGATACCAGGATGAGATATTTTCCTTTCCAAAATATTCCAGAAAACTTATTACATACATGGGAGGAGGAATTTACACACCACAGGGACGTCCACAAAGTAATTGATATTGCTGAAAGACATGGAAAGAGGCTGAAACGGTAGAACCATGCCTCTCGGCTTGAAATATTTTCCTGCCAGAAGTTACAATTAATAAACACTTAAAACATTCAGTTGTGGTTGATATTTACTAGAAATTAGAAGAAAACAAATCCAGAATAAAGTTATTAACCATTCAGTGAGCCAGAATGCTGAAAGTACTCCCTCAGTTCAATAACAACATTTTCTCCTTTCCTTCTCTTGTCTCTCTCTTGCAGCTCCTCCTTGGAAACCACAGCTTGATGCTTCCCCAAAGCTGTTACAATAACAAAGACCTTGGTGTGATTACCTCTCTACTTGTTTGTTTAGACAATCAATGCAAAGGAAGCACAGGATTAGAAAACTGTTCTCAAAATAGTGATGGCTTACGATTAAGGTATGCTAGGAAGAATGTGAACAGAAGATTGAATAGAACTGTATATCCAAGCAGAGCAGCAATTCCAATCCAATACCAGTAGCTTTCTGGAAATAAACTGCGTGCTCTCAGTAGTGCCTCACCTAATGAAAAGTCTGTGTTGTTCCCAGCTCTCTACATCAGCAAACAAGAAAGAATAATGAGTTTATATTTTCAAAGCATGAATGCTCACTTAATTAATAGAAATTAATTAGATGAACAAGGTGCTAAACCCAAGCCGATTGCATTTTGGATTTAGGAGCTCCACATGTTAAGAGTGGGTAACCTCAAGGTTATCATAAAAAAAAAAAAAAGGTTGTCCTTTCAACCAATAGACATATCTCGAGCATAGCCAAAAGAAATTGACAGGAAAGGATTCATATATATTCACATGGTTTATGCTCTGACCACAGTTAATGGCTCGTCATGGTTCATTTTTTTATTTGTCTATACATAATAATCATGCTGAACTAAATAAGATTGCATTTAACTTGACTTGAACATTACAGTGGGTCGTAACTAAAAAAAAAAAACTTTTTAAGGTATGTTTGTCAAGATGGACTAGAGAAGGATATGAATGAGAGGGGAGGGATTGGGAATTCGCTTTGGCAAGAAGGATGGAGATGCAAGAAAGGACCGAAGGATCCATGTCACTTCCAGTCCTTCCTCACTCCCAATTTTCAATCCTCCCAATTATTTTCATTCTTCCTCTCCTTTGTAATTGGATGGGTTGACTATCATCGCTCACAAAAAAACTAGATGGATGAGTGACCATCCACCCTTTCTCCTCTCCCTCCTTCCATTTTACCCAATTCATCCTTCACCCTATCCATTTTTTCTCCTAAAAATCATTCCCGCAAGTCAGAATTGTTAACTTAAAGCACAATACTTCCAATCAAACAATATGCTTTGTAACGCTAGTATCAAAAATATACTTCCATGTTTCCTAGAGTCAATGAACCTAGAGTCAAAATCAACAATCAATAATTAAACTTTTTGAACATTCATTTATAAGTAAATTAACAATTGAAGGAAAATAGTTTTTGAAAAAACCAACTTAGAGTAAAAGCCAATGTAACTAGTTGATTTCTAAGGAAGATGGAAACAGATGATCATATAATAACAACCTTATCCCAAGAATGCCCAAGGAATTCATTCACTGATGCTGCATTTTGAGCATACATCAAAGGAGAAACCCAGAAACCCCATATCCACCAGCTTGGGATATAATCTGTCACCGCAAACAAAAAGAGTAAATAAAATGGAATGAAAATAACCATAAATCCAGCAAAACATTGATTACCTCTCGAAATGATGTATCCTCCAAGAGCCATTACAACCAACATAGCAAAAGATCCAAAGGTGTTGGCAACTATCATATTACGGCCCAAGGATCCAATTACACGAAAGAGAGCTATAGACATTTGGTGCAGAAAGAAATACAACAAAAACTGCCGAAAAAATCTGCAGATTGCAGCACTAAAATTACAAACTACTGCCAAAAACTATAGCAGATTAACAAATTAAAATAAAAAAATACATTCCAAGCAAACATCAAAACTGGAAGAAAAATCCATGAAAGATTTTAATATACCTGGTAATATTGGGATCATATCCAATCACATAGTATGTGACTGCCACCCAGAGACCAGATTCCATGAGTGAAATTGGAATACTTAAGACCCAAGAAGGAAGTGTGTATGCCCAGCTGGGGTAGAAGCGCAAATCCCTATGCTTGTAGAGCACTGGAAGCTTGGCTACCAGCATTGAAACCTCCGTAAAGCCATTAAAAAGAATAATGACCATGGAGAAGTATATGGCCCCAACAAATAAACCTCCATCATAAATCGTGTCACGATGCATGGTTGAGCGGAAAAAAACGCTCATTGTGATCAATGCAACAAGAAGAAGCTGCAAAATAATTCTTAGAAATTGTATAAACTAGTAGTAAATAAGTAAAATCATAACCACATCCATCTTCCTGATCATTAAAACAGAAAAGCTAAATTAGGAGAGAATGGAAGAAGAATACAATAAAAAGTCTAACAAATAAAAGAGAGTGATTATTAACCAGCTCTCATCGTCAAGAAGTTAACATTAATTATTTTTTCTATCAAGCCCAAAGAAATCATTTCGCTTATCACCAAAAAAGAATTTTGAGATTTCAGCCAAAAAGGCAGTAACATTACCTGAATAAATTTGAATACATAGATAAATGAATTCCGTTTCATTAGAAGCTTCTGCCAGTTAAAGCAGATCCTGAAAAGCTCACTCTGTTTTACACCGAACTTAGAAGTTGACAAAGCTGCTGGATGATTGTAACGTTTGTCAAAAGGAACTGCCAGTTCCTCAGACAAACTTCGACCAACAAGAAATAAGTGAAAAGCTTCAACAAACTTCCTCGGAGGTATGTACCGAAAAGGGCGATTAGGAACAGACCAGTACTGCTCTTGGTCCTTCTTTGAAATAACCTGTATAATAAATTACAATAAGATAAATATAACAATAATGGAGAATAAACTCACATCCAAGCTCTTTACTACTTACTTCTTGCAAGAAGTCTGCCACGTTCTTTCTCTCAGGGCAGCTAAATCCCATAGATGAAAAGAAATCTAGAGCTGCATCACGGGGTCCCTGGTAAACAATCTGGCCCTCACATAAGAGCATAACATCATCAAATAGTTCGTATGTCTCGGGTGCAGGTTGCAGCAAAGAAATGACAGTGGTACCATCAAGTGCACGGGTTGAATGCCTTAAATATTTGATGATTTGATATGTAGTAGAACTATCGAGCCCGTTGGATATTTCATCCATGAACAGCACTCTAGCCGGACCAACTAGTAATTCACCTGAAAATCAAACACAGATGCATTATAGCATTCTGGCACACACGAAACCACAACCCAAAGGAAAAATAAATAAATAAATAAACATAGGTCAGTCAATATATAGACCTGTTGTGAGTCGCTTCTTCTGCCCCCCCGAGATCCCTTTAAGCATTTCATCACCAACCAATGTGTCAGCACATATGTCCAAACCTAAAATCTTTGTCAGATATATTTTAGTACTTCAGAAATGTTTTTAGGGATGATTCTAAGCAACTACTTGCAAGATAAATTTGCTCCATACATGCTAAACAATGTCCCATGCTTCATTTAAGAGGCATTTTTCCTTTTTAACCACCTCCCAATTGCTAATAACTTTTACCCAAACTAGTATCTGTATGGATGGTTAATCCTGAGCAAATAAAATTACACGTCAAAAGTTCCAGCATACAACATTTCATTTGGAAAATAGCAGAATTATTGATTCCAATCGCTTATTCCCAACCCGAACTAAACTTCAATGGAAAAACAAGGATGCTACACTAAGAGCTTCTTAGAACAACAGGCTAACATTTGTTTTCTGTTTTCTTGATTATGCGGGCATACTGGCATAAATAAGACCTGAAGCATCGCATACTCCAATTGGTATGAACAGGCCACTGACAGAAGAATGCAGGATAACTATGACACAAATTGAATTCAGAAAATAATATAGTTGTTGGAGCTTCAAAACAAATAGAAAAACAATGATAACCAGCAGGAGTCCAAAAGAAGACTTGTACAGACTTGTTGGTAGATGTTCTCTTTTTAAATGAACTCAGTTTATCAATAAGTTCAATCCATGTTCGAAAGAACAGTTTCACATTACTTTTCAATACTATTATTTCTATGCTACTTTGAGATAGTAAATTTCTGCACAAAGCATGCACAAGAAACAGTTTTAGCAGTCTATATTATTACCCTTTCAAACATCTAAGATAGTCAACATCATTGACTACATTTCCATGCTAGAGAGTAAAGTTCTATGGTTCTCAAGAATATTATTGAAAAAACTTTTAAAATACATACAAATAACAAGGCTTTCTCTTCCAAAACTATCATTAAGAGGATGGACTGAGTTTTTCAATATAAAAGATTTGTGTACCCATAAAGAGTAAGGACTTTATAAATAATATAACCGCACCAGGATTAATGTATACATAAACATTAACCAGGATCAAGAGAGTACCTTCATTATGTACTCCACCACTAGGTTAGTCTCCTGTCCCCCCAAAGCTAATGACTGGCGAGAAAAATATATAGTGAAGATCCAACCCAATCAGCAACAAATTATTAGGCAAGAAAAACTGGCTGGAACAAGTTTACAAATTATAAGTACCTTCATAAATATATCAAGATCTTCATCAGGCTTTATCCCTGCGAACTTCTCTCTTCTTGCAAGCTCCAAAAGCATATCTGATACAAGCGTCTTTGTCAGCATCTAGGTAATTGGGCACTGAGATCTTAGTTCGGATATTCATAAGTAGGTGCAGGTGTGAATTTTTGGGATAGGTCTTAGGTGACAATAGCTAAGGGGATTCGGGAGAAAAAAAGGGGACAAAGAAGAAAACAAATAAAGCATCACGGCCATAGATATGATTTTTTAAATCTTACCATATTTGGAACCAACACCTTGGCAGCATCCTGCAAACTCTAGAGTTTCTTTTACAGTCATCTCAGCCACATGCCAATCATGCTGACTGACATATGCCGAAGTCCTCGGAGCAACAAACTCATTTAGACTGTGTCCATTATAAGTAATTTTCCCAGACATCTTCAATTGCAATGCAGAGTGAATAAGCAACAAGACAAGAAGATATATATTCAGCGAGAATATCACATTAATGGAACCACAGATATTACTTTCAATCCTATGTAACTGGAAAGCACATCATCACATGATTCCATGGCTGAAAGAGAACGTGATTCTCCATGCAATAGATGTATATTTGCATAGGCCCTCAAAATTTGGTCCATCTTCATCATGCAGCATAGCTCCATTGATGAAATGATACCTTGACAATACAAGAGTCCAAAGTTGCTCGACGTGCTTACACTAGCACTTCTATTATAGGGATAATTTATACCAACCTTATACTTTTTTTCAACGTTTGACTACTCTTAACTTTTTTAAAAAAATCAAATATCACTAATTTTTTTTATTGTTCCAATTAAGTACTTTTTAAAAAAGTACTTGATTTTAATAATAAAAAAAGTATGTGCATCAAAATCCAAAAAAAAATCATATACTGGATTGATATAAAATGAAAGTTGAAGTACTGGTAACTATTTAAAAGTAAATGACACATCATTATATAATAAAAATATTTGATGGAAGATATTGAGATTTAAAAAAAAAAAGGTGCATTGAACGAAAAAAAATCCATATGCTCCATTGAAAAAAATGTATAAATTAAGCTAGTATGTAATTATTTCATTTATTATTACAAGAAACCTATCATGTCAACCCGGCAGAGGTTCGGGCATGGTAAAGTTGCAGCAGAAGTCATCCTATTTAAATTACTTGTAAGATAAACAAAATACTAGTACCTGCAAATCATTTCCAAGACGTCCAGCAAGAGCTAAGAGTAGTGTTGTCTTTCCAGAGCTTGGAGGCCCCAAGAGGAGGGTCAATCTACAAAATAACACTTACACCTAAGACCAGAGAGAAAGAATGCGACTCAAAAATAACCAACCGATCCCACTCATGTAAACTCAAAACTTGAATACCTAGAAGGCCTTATAATCCCACTAACATCATCCAAAATGGTTAGCTTGCTTCTGTTTCCTCTATATATCCGCAATTGCCTTAAAAGCGCCTTTTGATCAAAACGTAGATACAAATAGATTATATGAAATTCAAAATTATTGAACAAGAAGAGAAATAGCCAAAGAACGAGATCTCTGGTCTTAATTAAGGAAAAAGTATACGAACAAGCTTCTTAACTAAGATTATTATACCTCGGTCATGTTGAAAACAAAGTTGGGGATGGTTGGGAGTGCCCTACTTCCCACATGGACAAAAGATTCGACAGTCACATTCTGAACACGAACCTCAATCTTTGGAAATTCCAAACGTACTCTGTGAAAATCATAACAATTCGAAGATAGCAAGTGTCCACCCAAAAAATTAAGATAATTTATGTTGAAGTTAAAACAATCAGTTATGATCAGTTTAGTTCAGAAGAATCAAACCCAGTAAGCTATTAATATTGGCATACTTTTTTGTTTTTTTGTTTTTTTTGTTTTTGAGAGTTTCAGACAAGTGAAAGCAATGGTTGTTTATATCCTCAAAAAACACATTCATTTCACTTCTTTTCTATATATATATATATATATATATCAAATTCCTCGATTTCTTTTAGTAGTCTCTTGTATCTCGATGATCAACCAAATTCTTGGTATTTTTATATATATAATCCTGAAAATGTATTTATCTTATTCTAAGTTGCAAACCTTTCTCGCCTTCTCCACACAATTTACCATTATAAAATAAGCATCCCCGGCCATAGATCCATAATTAACAAATGTGAAAACTGAAAAGTAATTAATATTCTAGATATATATATATTTTCTTATAAAAAAATCCATGCAGTGGAGCATAATTAAAATCTGACTCGTATGAATTAGGTTAGGTGGACACGCTTAGCTTAATTAAGGTCTTGTAAGTTTGTTTCAACTACCAAAAAGACCATATCCAAAACTGATCAACTAATTACCAAAACCTACAACTCATCAAAAACAAATAAAAAAGAAAAAAAAGAAAACCTCTTCAATTCTTTTCACTGATGTTTTCTGAAAACCGTTACAAGAGAAGAAGATTTTACGTACGCGTCAAGTCGCTTTCGCATCCTGTCAAAGAATCGCTCAGGGTCTTCATCGACAGAGCTAACCAAGCGCTCAAGCACGAGCTTCTGCTCTTGTGCCCCGAGTTCACTTAGATCCATCTCTTTATGATCACCAACAACATTCTTGAAAATGCCTCTCCGTACTCGAGCATAAGTAGGCAGGCGCTCGAGCGCCGCCCATCGAAGCGCCTCCTCGTCCTCTCCCACCTCCCTAAACGAGGCCGTTCTCGTAAACGCATTTTCAGCCGAATTCCACATTTCACTTATAATAACAAAAAATCAGATCGCTTCTAGATCTAAAACAAACCAATCCAAACAAACAAACAGAACCCTAAATTACTCATTTAGAGAGATAGAGAGCTGTGCTTATTGTGCAAGTGTGTATGTGTCAATGTGAACTACTTGTAGTGCACAAGATTGGTAGTTGAGCTTCGCATTAATGGCTTGCTCTCTCTCCCTTCCTCATCTCCAGTGAGAGTCGCTTCTTGTGTGTACGTTAAAGTGGTTCAGAGATGGCTCATTAATAGCCGCGGGAAAGACAAACTTGAAGGAGTTATTTCTAACTTATACTCGCTCGTTCATACAATTATTTACTCATTCCCTTTCACCACCCTACACGTGTTATCTGGAATATTTATTTTTAGATAAATTAGTTTTCTTATCACATGCTTACTGTTTATATTATTCAACTATATATTACATATATTTCTATTAACATTTAATAAGTTTATTTGATTAAATTAGATTTTGATACTCGAAATATAAATATTTCTTGTACAAAATTGGAGAGTAATTATTAATTAAAATATCTTATTTTCTATATTTTTAATTTATATATAGAATAATTATAATTTTATAAGAATTAAAAATTATGAACGTATATACATAGAGATATCACTACAATTTCAAAAAGAAAATGTTAAAAAAACTCTTAATTTTCGTATAAGCATATGTAGAAATTGAAACAATATTTCTTCATATTTTAAAAAAAAAACAAAAGTTCATATTTTTCTTTTAAAAAAAGAAAGGAATGATAGATTCCCTTTTTATGTGAATAGATTTTTTTAATTAAAGAAAATAAAATGAGTTGCTTGGAGTTTTTGTTTTAATATAAAACTAGTTTGATTACAGAGTAAAAATAAATATAATAATAAATAATCAAATATTTTTTTATTTTTATTATTAGCATTTGGTAAATACCTATAATTAATTAAAAAATCTTGAAACAATTGAGAGAAAAATAAATTTTCTAAATCGTTATTAAATTTCAAAGGCTAAAATTTATATTTTAACATTATAAAATTGCAATGTATTTTTATACGACAATTTCTATCATTATTACAATATCTATAAACTCTTTTATTTAAAGAAGTTATCTTTTGTATAAAATCTATTCATATTCCATAATTAAAATGAAACCTGTTTGTTTTTACGTTTTAAATATATTTTTTGAAAAAATTTAAAAAAAAAATTATTTTTTTATTTACTTTAAATTAATATTTTTTATGTTTTTAGATTATTTTGATATGTTAATTTCATAATTTTTAAAAAATAAAAAATATTATGTTAATACATTTCTAAGTAAAACATATTTTAAAAAACAATCACAGCTACACTTCCAAACAAACAATGTTTGATATCAACAAAAATTTTATATAGGTTACTTAAACTATGATTCACATATATAGATAAATATTTATGAATCCTTTCGCTCGGTGGAGTTAAAGTTTAGAGATAAAATAGAAGTCTTACAATTCGAGTTTATGATGATTTAAAAAGCTTATTCTTGAAATACACATAGTTTGTGAATTGGCATATAATTAAGAATAAAAATGGGATTATCCTATAGTTTGTGAATTAATATTTGGGTGTACTATAAAATTTTTACTATGCTGATATCTTTTTTATTTATTTAGGAGGTGTGTGAGAAAGTAATGCTTTTATACATGTGAATTACGGATTTTGCAGAGAACTTTTTTCTTGAACTAATAGATGATTTTGGTGATTAGAATTTTGGCTCTCATAATTTTTTTTAAATTATAGAAAAATATAAAAGAAGTGACTTTGAGATTTTGTGTTTTATATATATACATTTGTTAATGACATTGTGTTATATATTTGTTAATAATATTTTATCTTCAATAACTGTTACTACAAGAAAATCGATAAATACAAACGAAACTATTAAGAGAATTTTTCTGTCGGTAACTTTCCGATGGATTTTACCGACGACAATATTCTCTTGGTATATACCAAGAAAATTACAGTGGGAAACAAAATAATTAAAATAAAGCAAAAAAAACAATGATATGACGATTTTACCAACGAAATTACCGACTGTATTTATTCCGTCGGTAAAATCCGTAGGTAAATTCATTGGTAAAATGTGAACACTGCTCATCATGTCAATTACAAAGGGAACCACCAACAGAAAATTCTGTCGGTATTTTCCAGAGAGCTCTGGAACTGTTCACTTCCCAGTTGCACTGTTAATTACTATTTTTTACACACAAAATCACCGACGGATTGAAAAGTCGTCGGTGTTATTTGATGGTTTTCTAAAAAAATTTGATTAAATTAAAATTTAAAATTAAATATTACAGACAGAATCACCGACGGATTGAAAAGTCATCGGTGATATTTGATGGTTTCTGAAAATTTTTTATTAAATAGAAGATTTAAATTAAATAATACAAATGAAATCACCAACGGAATGATTAAAAATATTAATATTTAATTATTCATCATTAAAATCATCGATAAAAAGCCTCGAATCTATAATTTCACAACAGACAGGGCTCCTTTCTTCTTCTTCTTCTTCTTCTTCTTCTTCCCCATATGTAAAAAACATTAATATCCATTTCTTTCTCTTCTTTTCTCTTCTCTTCTCTTCTCTCCTCAACTCCTTCTCTTCTCTTCCAAGCTTAGATATGTATTCTTCTCCTTTCGTTTTTTTTCCTCTTGGTTTTTTTTAATTAATATACTTTATGAATTTGTTTTTTTCTCTTCTTAGCTTCATTTGCAACCACATTAAGGTAAGATTTTTCTTTTTTCTTCTTTTTTCGTGTTTTTTTTACTATATTTGTTTATTTATTTATTTTTAATTGTTTTTGTTCTTAATAATTGTATGAATATTGTTGTAGGATTTTTTTTTATATGATTTTCTTCTTCTTTTTTCTAAGAATTTTGAGTATTATAGAGTGTTGATTTATATTAATTTAATTATTTTATAGTTTTGTAAAATGAATTTTTTAAAAAAATATTTTTAAATAGTTACTGACGGAATTACATATGGTATTTTCCGAGGGAAATACCAATGGAATGAAGCGGATTTTTTTTTGTGCGCCTTTTTCATCAATAAATCCATTGGCAATAACATTTTTTTAATTACTGACGGACTTACTAGCGGAAAAAAAATTACCGACGAAAGATTCACCGATAGAGCATTTTCGTCGGTAATTTTGTTGGTAAATTAATTATCAATGGAATGATAGTACAAACACCAGCGAGAAATTTTGTTGGTAAATCTAAAGATTGTGGTAGTGTGTCTATGTTCCATTTATAAATATTTTGACCGACATAATACGCTTAGGTTTTTAATTCTTGAATTTATTTCTTTATTTTGCATTGATTTTTATAGTGTCTTGTTTAACCACATTTGTAACAAGCTGATTGTTTTGAGGTTGTAGTTTTTTACTTCATATATGGCATGTTTGACCATTTTCTTTTGTATAAAGGTTTTTGATAATGCTTAGCTTTTGATTTTGATTTTCTAATTTGTTTATACTTTCTTGAAAAGGGCAATTAGAATTTCGTAACCAAATCGAGCACATTATAAACCTACTTCTTTCCTATTTTATAATAAAAAACTAAATTATCAACAAATAAAATAATTGAAATGCTATCTTACATGGCAACACTAAAATCAAGATAAATATCTAAAGTAGTATTATAATAAAGAAAACAAATATATAAACATGATATTTAAGAAATATCAAAATGTATCATTGACAAATTAAAAAAATCGAAGGAACATGGCATTTATGTATTGTTTGGAAATACGAGCCAATTCATGTTTTTAAAAAAATTAATTTTTTTATTAAAAATTAATTTTTGCATGTTTTGAATTGTTTTGATATGCTGATCTCAAAAATAATTTTTAAAAAATAAAAAATATTATTTTAATATATTTCAACATAAAAAATACTTTAAAAAACAACAACACTCCCAAGAAACCTTACCCTACACATTTCTAAAGTAAATTCTATTGCTCTAAAAAAACCCGAAAGATTCCTAGTCTCTACCTGCCTATGATCTCTTGACGAAAATTCTAAGTGTTTAACTGTGAGGTCATAATATCAAACCTTCCATTCTTTTCTAATTAGTTAATTTGTTTATGTGTTTTAAAATAATTTTAAAAAAATATTAATTTTTTATTATTTTAAATTATTTTTTAATATTTTCATATCATTTTAATATATAGATATTAAAAATAAATTTTAAAAAATAAAATAAAAATATTATTTCAATAAATTTTTAAATAAAAAATTATTTTAAAAATCAACTATTATTATATTACCTCACATTCTTAACCAAATAATAATTATACCCCATCATAGTCGTTAGCGTCAACCCATACCAAATGAAAAAATGTGTCCTATGGGTGACAAAGACTTGTTAGTGCTGAGTGAATTGGGTCATCTGCTCCCTGTCCCCTTTACGTAAAGTCAAGAAAAGACTGATTGTACAGCTTGAATTGAGCGCTTTCCAGCCTGCGTTTAGAAGCACCGTCAGATCAAACAATTCGGTTATCAACTTCAACTAAGATTCTGAATTTTTAAAGTACAATATATTTACTTGCTGTCCAATTTGGTTCTACCAACCTGCCTTGTATCCACGTAACAATTTTAAATCCATTTTTAAAACTTGTTTTTCCTGAAAACAGATGTTCTTACACTTGATTCTCAAACTATGATGCTTTTTTTTTTACCACATAACCATTAAATCGACAAATAATTAATATTACATCGAAATAAAATATTAAAAAGCTTCTTTATAATAAACTTGAGAGGTTCTTTATAACCTGGAAATCTTAGATTTTTGCCGTATCGTCTCGGAACCCTAATTAACCTAACCTCGAAGACTCTCTGTTCAAGGGGGGCAGCCCTCTTATCTTTCCTTCAGAACGCATTCTCAAATCTATAGTAAGATCCTTTTTATTTGTGAATGATGGGGCGGCTCATTAAAATATCGAAACTTGTCGAGAAATCCTGAACGCAGAGTGTTCTTCCATAGTCCAAAGGAATACTAGGACCGTGGCTTGGCTCGGTTGATGTTCTACTTTTCTCAACCATTTCTCTAATGGTTCCTTTTGCGCATATCCAACATCATTTTTCTATTTTCAAGAAACGAGTCTAACCAACCTACATCACCCAAATGATCACAGAGTTCTGCCAATTAACTTCACTTTTTCTTGTTTGCAATTGCTGCTAGTATATTTTGCTACAATCAATACGTTGCTTTAATTTTTTTTTGATGTTAACAAAGTAAAAAAAAAATATCAGGTATCACAGTCTAAAAAATATTTAAAAAAATAATATAGTTTGGCAAGTCGCGAGCCTCATATGCGAGTTGCGACTCGCATGCATTTGACTCCTAAAAAAATAATCAGACTAATTTTTTTCAGACTCAACTTCTTGTTATAAAAATACTTAATTTAAACGCAACACAAACATCATAATTCAGAAACACAAGTCTCAACTCATTCATCTCCCCCAGCACAATTAAAAAATCAACACGCATCACAACTCATCAAATATAGCAATTTATACTTAAATACAATAAAAAATGACATGGAATTTTATCTTTACCTAATCAAATATCTTTAATTATGAATACCTAATTCATAATTCATACCTAAATACAATAAAAGATGACATGAAATTTTATTAAATTTGAACTAAATTTATAATTCTTAAAACATTAAAGCATACAATTTAACTACATTTAAAAATCCTCTCGACTCGTGGACAGGTCTGGAGCGGTCATGGATGGGTAAGGAGCGCTCATGGATGAGCCTAGAGCTTTCGTCGATGGGCCTACACCACCCCAACTTATCCATCTCGACGACAAGCCTATGATGCCCATGTAGGGTTCAAAACCAAAATAGCCTTTGTGGATGAGCCTGGATTGCTCATGGACTGACCTACCTACCTACCTCCCTAGTTATATGCTCTTGTCCACGATAAGCGATCTCATCTTTTGTTAAGGCCATTTTGAGACGCTTAGCCTCGCTAGCCTCCTTAATTCCAGCATGACACAAATTGAGTGAATTGGTGGCTAGAGCACATGCCATCTCATCAATGCTTTCGAAGTTAGAGGATGTTGCTCTACGAGCCTTTTATAATAAGAAATGAATCTAATTAATAAAAAAAATATTAGCACTCATTATCTATAATAAAAGTAATCATCATTTAATAATGTTATATATGAAAAATATTATATACTAATCGATTCTACCTCAACTATTGAGGCTCGTAACACATAAAATTACATGGATGCTTTTGGGAAATGTGATTATATAGGTGCAATAAATCGACACGTTATGGGCAAATATCATCTCAAATAGGTATTTAGATCAATTGTTAGTTATCGCTCCATAAATAGTTGATCTCTCATGGCATCCCAAGGATCTATGTAAGCTGTATGAATCACCGGCCAGTTCCCTACCCCCTTACCCTGATGCCTAATATTATGTAACTTATCACTGATATCAACATAATTCGAGACGTGCTAAGATAGACCAAATTAAATACCACATTACCCGATCATGGCAATGCATCTCAATTATGTCAAAACAATGCTGCAGAACCTGTGCCAATCACCAATCATCCCCCTCTCGGTATACGAATGAAGTAGATAATATCAAATCCTTTATATATGACTTCCATACAACCTATTAAGACATGAAAGACATATAATATAAAACAAGTCAAAACTAAAAAATTGATGCCCAATTAAAAAAAATACAATACATTATTAAAAACCATACTTGGTGAAGTTGTTGTATGTCTAACTTGTCCTGGTATAACTCATGGAAGGAGTGAGACATTACAAGATTTCACAGTTTTACTGACGGAAAAATTCCGTCGGTGTATGATTAGAAGTTCGTCGGTGATTTTTTTACCGACGTTATCACCGATGGAATACGTCCGTCGGCTTTACCATCGTCGGTGATTCCCCATTCCGTCGGTATATCGGTCAGAAAAACAAAAAAACCATTTACCGACGGTTTTACAGACGGAACATGCGCACCAAAAAAAAAGATTCCCACTTGAAATATACCAACGGATTTTTATTCCGTTGGTGACATTGTAATTACCGACGGAAAATATCCGTCGGTAAATCGGTCAGTGAATGTATGAAATACCGACCGAATATGTCCGTCTGTAAATTCGTCGGTACTGGTGGAAGCTACTGTCAAATGCCGACGGATTAATTCCGTCGGTAAGTCTGTCGGTGAACATTTAAAATACCGACTGAATTAATCCGTCGGTAAAATCATTGGTAATATTTTTTTCTTAATTTGTTTTTAAAAAATTATTTAGGATATATAATATAAAACTATATAAATTAATTGTTATACAAACCAATTATGCAAATAAAATGTTTATTAAACATAAAAAAAAAAAACAAAGTTAAATAATATTCATTACAAACTAAATATGTTTCAAGAAAAATATTAAATGAAGTTTTAAAGGTAAATAATGTTGATTACAAATTAATATAAAGGTGGAGCTGGAGGAGGAGGAGGAGATCCTGGAGGAGGCTGGTGGTTATACGGCCAAAAAAATTAGGCGCACATGTTCCACTATTTGACATGTTCATGATTATTTCGCGAAGCTGTTCATAAGCCGCTTCATACTCCGCTTTTTGTTGTGCTTGAGACGCTTTGAGTTGCTCAGACTCCACTCTTTGTTTCGATTTGAATTGTGCGTACTCCGCTTTTAAGTTATCATATTTCTCAGTGAGCTGATCAGTGTGTTGCTGCAAGGCCACGAACTCTTTAGATTGGGAGCTCGATATTGATTGGGAGCTCCCAACGGTTGAAATACTACGGGTCGACCGCAAGTTGTCGGCCGTAGTGTTGGAGAGCCCGTAAACCTGATTTTTATCGGGTCCACCTGACGAGCCAACCTCCATCCACAAATCTGGATCGAATTCCGGATGGGTCAAAGTATCGTCCCCGTATCTCTCCCTCAACCGATTATTATACATCTCCTGAAAATAAAAATAAAAAGTAATCATCATATTCAATACAATAAACATAATAACTTACAAAATAAAATGGTTGAACAAACATACCACGAAATGCTGAGCATGGTTATCAATGAACTATTGCGCCCCCTTCTGGCGGTCTTGACTCCGCACATGCGTCTCCACAAACAGCTCCATCGGGCTCGGCTCACGTCCAAGAGACGCAGCCTATAATGAAAAAAGATATATTAACAACAACTGAATTTAACGATATATTTCATTTAAATTAATCTTACCATCTGTTTCGCATGTGCAGCAAACAGAACGGAGCCGCCAGTGTGCGTTGTCACCCCACCATGAATTGGCCGATTCCGGTTGCCAGCACCGGACTGTGAGCGTCGTGTGAACCGCTCAGACGTCACGTGCTCAAGATAGTGCAGCCATATATCTTCCGGGATCTATATCGGTTTGAAATCCCTCCAAACCGCAACATCGTTCCAGCCTTCGAAACCCCTATCCCTCGCGGTTTTTTTTACCTTTTTCTGTGCTTCATACCAAAAATCATGCAACCTACTTCACGCAACCAAAAATTACATTTCGAAACATAAATTTTTGTCTAAAAAAAATCCTGTATTGTTTTCGATCTTACCTAGTTGCCGTGCGATTTTTCCACACCCTCCTCACAACAATGTTATGCTCACTGTCCCAGCAGAATTTGTGCTGTGTATAAATAAACAAGTTTAAATAAAAACAATAATTTATTTACAATTATATTAATAATTTATTAGAAATAAGCTGAAAATTATAAATTAACACCAACCTGAAATCTGTCAAACCATGCATTGATTTGAGGCATCCATTTAGGATGCTTGGATATCTGACTCCATTGAAATAATGGAATCTCCATCGACGATTTAAACGCCGATGATATTACTCGGCGGCTTCAATGTTTGTGAACCTGAAAATAAATGAAATAAATTCAATAGTGATTACTTCATAAATTATGGTGTAATTTTTTTAAAAAAAAACTAAAACCTTAACAAACTTACATTGAAAGGTCGTCCTTCCACTGTGCCTCGTACTTGCGGGTAAATTGATTCCGCTGCGAAGGCACGCCGCCTCTGCGCTGTGAAGTACCGCTGGAAGAGGCAGCATCGGTTGACGGCGCAGGTGGTATAGGTGCCTCTTCTTGAGAGGCACCTAAGGAAATATCATCCTCGCTACTAGACGAACTAGCTGCGACCCTACTTGAGCGACCAGCTCTGGTTTTCGTTCTATGCATCTACACAATTTTATACAAATACTTATATAATTAAATTCAAATGTCAAAAAAAAAATCGACAGCACCTCCCCTATACTGAATACTACCTAAATCCATAAACCTGCATATATTAACAATAGCCACAACCAATTTACCCAATCTATACTACTTATTCCAACATATTCAATTACTAATCCTAAGGTAAATTCAACATTAAGAATTACAATTCAAGTAATTATTCAATAATTATGTCAATACAACAAAACAATAAATTAAAAAAAAACTCTAGAATAACAATCAAAATAAATGGAAAAAATTAAACACAAATCAGGCAATAATAGAGTAAAACTAATAATTATTCCAACATATTCAATTACTAATTCTATGGTAAATTCAACATTAACAATAAATATTCAACAAATTAACTACTAATAATTATGCCAATACAACAATAAAAATTATTCAATAAATTCAAAAAAAAACTATAGACATTAGCAATGAATTATGCAAAAAAAAACTATAGACTTTATCTACATTACAAAAAATACACCAAAACAAAAAACAATAACAAAAAAAAAAGCAAAAAAATACCATTAAAGTAAAATAAAATAGAGGAAACACTAACCTTTTAAACTGATGAAGATGATGAAGAAAACTTGCTAGAGATTGGAGGTGAAAGCTTTGAAGAATTGAGAGGAAAAAAATCAAAATCTTAAGGTGAGAAACGAAGGAGAAGAAAAAATGAACTGAACGGGCGGTCAGTTGAACTTATATGGCAGTTTTACCGACGGATTCACCGACGGATATAAAATTAATTATTATTTTAATTTATTCCGTCGGTGATATGTTAAAAATCCGTCGGTAACGTTTGAATTTCGTACCAAAATTTTTAATGACCCTCCATATTTTTCGTGGTCCGTCGGGAATTCTGTCAGCAAGATGACGTGGTCAGAGGCGCATTTAATGCACAACCCTTTGAAATTCGCGCGATCCGTCGGTAATTTTATCGGTAAAATTGACCCGCCGACATCTTATCGACGGACTTAAGGCCGTCGGTGTGGCCGTCGGTGATAGGGTGGCATTTCAAGTAATTATTTTCGAACTTTCTGTGAAATGCCGACGGACTTAAGGCCGTCGGTGTGGCCGTCAATGATAGGGTGGCATTTTAAGTAATTATTTTCGAACTCTCTGTGAAATGCCGACGGACTTAAGTCCGTCGGTGTGTTCGTCGGTGAAATGGTGGCATTTCAAGTAATTATTTCATTTTACAAAATATATCATCCATGATCAATAACTATTTCAAGTAATTATTTAGTAATTGTGGCATTTCAACTAATTATTTCAAGTAATAAATATTTTGTGTTTCAAAATATATCATCCATAATCTAAATTACATGAAAAAAAGGTTTTACATAGGGCTTCATTTTGGTAGTTAGTCAAAATTTTCTTTTTCTTCATCATCAATTGAATTGTCATCACCTTCATCGCAATCTTCAATATGAATATCTTCTTCATCGATATTTGCTTGTCCGCTAGAGCTCAAAACAAAATTCAACTCCTCTGCGTCAACATCAACAAGACTATCATCGAAAACACGAAAATTTGAATTTTCTTCCAATTCAATCGAAGGAGCAACTCGATATGGTTCAACCACCTCACTAACTTGAAAGACTTCATCTCGCACACTTGTGTCTTCGTTCTCATCCTGAACAACCTCGACACGACCCCGGGGTTTTGTTTTTAAAACGGACAACCAATCCACTCTTGATCGATCCTTTCTAAATGAAGGGGTGTATGTGTAATAAACTTGTTGACATTGCTTTGCGAAAACAAAGACATCGTTTATGTTGCGGAGTCTAGCTT
>Ga0325405_1000367_pt1 | contig 42961 bp, 54 predicted proteins | sample PopdelMetagenome_21_FD_205663 | JGI IMG/M metagenome (GOLD analysis project Ga0325405, IMG submission 205663) | Populus deltoides microbial communities from Bellville, Georgia, United States - Xylem-Control-R2 | ecosystem: Host-associated > Plants > Phyllosphere > Stem > Wood/Secondary xylem... | reverse complement strand
GGGCCTAAATGCAAATAAGAATAATTATAGAGCATAAATACTCCTATTCTCACCAAAAACAGATCTGCAGCTATGTAAAGCAAGAAAAGAGGGAGTTTTTATATCTATTTTTTTTACAAATCAAGAGAGAAACACCAAAATTTCAAGAACCCATCCCAGATTGAGGGTTATAGGTAAAATAAACCCTAGTGGGAAAGGGATTAACAAGAAAAATTGAACAAGAAGAGAAGAGGGGAGGGTCGACTGTCATTAGAAAGAAAAGGAGGGATCGAAGCCTTGATTCGCACCAGGTAAGATATTATAAACCTGGTCTTATGAGTCATTTCAAGTCAATTATGAATTGATGCCTGGATGTAAATTTATATATTGAGTTCTTAGACTTGAATTGAGGAAAAAAAGAGAGTAAGAGTTGTTAAAGTAAAGAACTTCGTGTGTTGTGTGTAAATGGAAAGGTGATGAATCTGGACAGTTTCGTCTCTTGACCTTCAAAGAGATTTTGGGTAGGAGAATGAAGGAATTAGGATCAAGTTCCTTCATAGAAATTGTAGTTTTGGATGTTTACTAACTAATGAAATTGGTCTTGCTCAATTTGCCCAAGTTGTTATGTGAATTGCCAAGTGATGAAATTATCACTGACAAAGAAAATATGAGAAGTGTGATTTGAGGCATAAACTAGCATACATTGAGTGTATGTTAGGATCCCGGGTAAGGGGATCGTCACGAATGGACTAGCATACATTTAGTGTATGTTAGGATCCCGGGTAAGGGGATTTCCACGTATTGGCTAACATACATTCAGTGTATGTTAGGATCCCGGGTAAGGGGATCACCATGTATTGGCCAGCATACATTTAGTGTATGTTAGGATCCCGGGTAAAGGGATCGCCTTATATCGACTCCTATGAGGTGGTGATGACGATACCAGTGAAATTGGTATCGGTAATGTGATAAGCAAAAGTAATCACATTGATCTTATAAGGTCTGGAATGAAGGTTGATAGTGGCAGAGGGAACGGTTATTAATAGTTTGAATAAGGAAGAGATTTTAATTAAAAAAAACTAGAAGGGAGAAGTAAATGAAATATGAATGCATGTTACCCTGTTGAAATTATTATATATTCATATTGTTATATTTATTGTGATATTCACCTTGCAATAATATGTATTTTGTTTCAGGATCATCGCATGCACGACAAGAGTAGATCTTAACTTATGTTCCCCTTTTGAAATCTAGGTTCTAGGGAGTATACCCTTGTATTTTGTAAACATGAAAATGTTTGTATAACTTAATTTGTATAATAAATGTTTAAATTTGATTGGATGAATTTAACGTTGTAGTTGATATAACCATATTTCATTTCTATGTATCTATATTTAATTAAATTATCCATCCATAATGATATTTTTGTTATATAATGCATATCATAAATATTATGGTTGATAGGTGTGAGTATAATTGTGGAATTGAAACCCAGATAATTGGGTCGGGAATTAAGTTATGAGATGCGAACTGTCAGAAGTGTAAACAAGTTACATGTCGGTAACGTGGGACCTTTCGGCATAAGGGGGACTCCGTCGAAATTCCAATAAATGTTAATACGAAGACCATGAATATGTATATACAAAAAAAAATTTAACTACTCTGTTTTTCTATTGACATGAGATTGTTGTTTTATCCTAGAAATGGAGGATGTTACAAAAGTAATCATCAATTGGTGTGATGTCAGATGTCGAATCTATTATCAATTTGGACAAATGATCCGCAACAACATTTTTGGTGCCTTTTCATCCTTGATTTTTCTCGTTTAAAAGTTTCAAAGATGTTAAAATCGTGATTGACTTCCATTTGTTTGGTCATGGTATGAGGAAATGGAAGTACTGGTGGGGAATCAATCTTTTCTTTGCAATGTTCAAGTTTAACCCCTTCCTTACCCTCAGAGATTGACTCATAATCTTTCTCACAAGGTTCACGAATGGGTTTTTTAATAACCTTACCACTGTGGAGAGTAATGACTGATTGGACTTGATCCATGTGTTGGCTTCCAAAACTACTTGCATTTGCATTGTATTGTCCCTTGGGATTTTGCTGTGGTTGAGATGGAAACTTACCTTTTTCCTGAAAACTAAGAGTAGATGTGAATTTTACAAGAGTATCTTTCAAATCAGCCATAGTTTGAGCTTTTTGAATGTTGATTGTCTCTTGCTTTTCAATGAATGCATGCAATGTTTCCTCAAGATTTCTTCTATGAGGTGGAGCATAAGGAGGTGCATATCCATGAGAATTTTGAAAATTATGGTGCGCTTGAAACGGTGGCTATGAAGTTTGTGCATTATTGTTATCACTCTTCCAACTGAAATTTGAGAGATTTCTCCAACCAGGATTGTATGTTTGCTAGTATGGGTTATGATTGGGCCTTTGGAAACTGTTTAAAGCATGGGCTTATTCATGGAGGCATTCCTTGAAGGAAGGCAAAGTTGGACAGTCATTGGTTGAGTGTTCATTGGTTTCACATATTTGACACACAATGTCTTGAACAAATTTTAATTGACCACTCCATTTTGATTTTAGTGCCTCGACTTTTCTAGCTAAAGATGCAAATTTGGCTTGGAGGTCATGATCTTCCCTAAGGTTGTACATTCCTCCACTAGATGTATGAGGTTGAGTTTTACTTTGTGCCTGATAAGTGCTTGTAGTGTCTCAATTTTGAGCATTTTCAGCTAACAAGTCTAGGTATTCCATTGCTTCATTAGGGTCTTTTTCTTTAAAAGTTTCATTGTACATCAATTCCACCATTTGTCTATCTTTAGGTGTTAACCCTTCATAAAAATGAGAAACCAATCTCCATGTTTCAAAACCATGATGAGGGAAAATATTAAGCAAGTCTCGATACCTATCCCAACATTGGTAAAATGTTTCTCCTAGTTTTTGAGTGAAAGTGGTGATTTGTCTTTTGAAAGAGTTTGTTTTGTGAAACGGAAAAAACTTCTTTAAAAATTATTGTTACATTTCATCCTAAGCACGAATGGATCCTAGTCTCAAATTTTGTAGCAATGTTTTAGCTTTATCTTTTAATGAAAAAAGAAAAAGCTTTAATCTAATGGTGTTCATGCTACAATTTGAGTCATTATAAGTGTTACAAACTTCTTTAAATTCTCTCAAATGCAAGTATGGATTTTCTAGTTCTAAGCCATGAAAAGAAAGTAAAATTTGAATAATGTCTGGCTTAAAATTGAAGTGAGATGCATCAGGAGGGAAAACTATACATGAGGGTGCACTTGTTCTTGTAGGATTCATGTAGTCTCTAAGTGTTCTAACTTGATTATTTACATTATTCTCATTATGAAGCGACTGGTTATCTTCTTCGGCCATATTTTCTGAAAATGATGAGAATACCCTACAAAGTCTACCACTTAATGTACGTGACCAAACTCTCATGCACGTGTAGGAAAAGGAAGAAAAGAAAAAAAAAAGAAACAAAACAAAACAAAACAAAAGAAATAAAAGTTAGATAAAATGAAAAGTGAAAAGAGAGAATAAAATAAATATTATAATTTATACAAGAATTTACCCCCCGGCAACGACGCTAAAAACTTGACACAATCAAAGATTTGATGTCTTCTCTCAAGTGCAAGAGTGTCAAAGTAATAAATAACCCGGCAAGACCGGGGTTGAACCACGGGAAGGTTAATTGTACAAACTACAAATAAAAAAATAGATAATAACAAAAATAGAGTTGAAGAGAGCTTTAAGATGTGATATTGATGTAAGGATTTAAACAAATATAAAACAATTGTCAAGGTTAGAGGATCCACTAATGGTATTTCAAATAAGTATAATATAAACTCATTTTATTATTCAACTGGAAACCACACACAAAGGAGGTTCCAATCATATTATAATTTATTAACATGATTATATTAATTATCTTATTTGAGTAATGCCAATACTTGTAAATGTTGTCAGGTATTCATGGTGATAACTTATGTTAACAACAAATCAAGTTCCTTTCACAACACAAGTGTCAGTTATACCATACAGTTGGGCTATGAATGTGTCAAGTATTTGTTGTACCAAGGGTTGTTCAACACAAATCTAGATTAACCATTTAACAAGCAAGGTATTAAGAGTGAGTAAGATAATAAATACATAACATGTTAGTATCAAACATTAAAATCTATGTTGAGTTAATATTATACTTATTCTTACACCATTAGTATACCCTTTTCACCTTGAAACGGAAACAAGATAAGAACATAATTATATAAGTATAGTAAACATTATGAATAAGAGAAACATAGATAAACAAGATAAGAACATAATTATATAAGTATAGTAAAGGAAATGAAAAGCATAAATAAGAGATTAAGGAAAATATAGCATGTAATAAAACTTGAACATTACAAAATACAAAGAAAGAGAGCAGGAGCAAGATCTTGATCTGAAAACCAAGATGCCTAAATGCATGGCAAATGCCTCCTTTTATAGGCCAAAATTCAGAACTATTGATTTGATGACTAATTGTTGAGTGGGTGGCCCCATCTTGACTTGGTGACAATCCTTATCTTCTTGTCTGAACAAAACATCATTGCTAACGTCAGAATTTGAATAGATAGTTTTTATTAAAGTTCTAGGAAATTATCTAAGCTTTCCAACAAAAAAAGAATCGGTGCATTTGGACTTCTATAACTCGAAATATGGGTTGAACACTGAACAGTGTCTGGGCTGCAGGATAGATTTTGACTTCTCCGTTGTTGCTACAATTTGAACTTGAAAACGGCCTTTTTGAACTTGGACTCTTCATGAAAGTTTTAGGCCTATGTCTTAGCTTTCCATCCATATAGACCAGACCTAAATCCAAGTTCTACAACTCCAGGTATGATCCAATAACCAAATAGTGTTCCAGTTTGGACTGAACCAACATCTCTTTTCTAAGCTTGCCCCTCTCTTTGTTTTCTCAATTTCAGTAGTTAAACTCATCAATCAATCCTTTAATTTATGTGATAGGCCTGCATTTAAGAAGAACATTTACCATAAATTAAAGGTATCTTATAGTATCAGACTTGTTATTATAAAACATGCTTTAGTTTAGGAGTTATTGATACTTCAAGTGCAAAATGATGATATAAAACCTTGATAAAAATGCACTTTTAAGTACTAATTACTATACAAGTTCTAGATTACTAGGTAGGGAAAACATCATTTGGAAAGGGAATTAGTAAGAAACAAGTGAAGAAATTGTGAGGGGAAGAGAGGGAGAGGGTTAGTTGGTATACAAAGAGGGAGGAGCTAAAAATTTTCAACCGATTAAGAATCAAAATCCAAATTATCATCAGGTAAGGAACCCTAAACCTAATTATAACAACCAATTTAAATTTGATGAGGAATTGTGCACTAATCTTGAATTGAAATTAGGGTTCTTTAGTAAAATTGGAGGAAATGTAGAATTGGTTGAAATTAGGTTAATTAAAGTACTGTAAATTACTTTGAACATGAAATCATATGGAAATATCAAAGACAAATCAATGGTTAAAGGAATAAGAGTGGCCAGCCATTAGGCCATTAGAGGAATGAATGGGAGGAGAAGAATTTATTATTTTCTTGATAAAGTCCTTATAATGTGTTGTTATAATGTAAACAATGACTAAATAAGATAAATGATTGCATGAGAAGGAGAAAGGGGCCTTTGGTTCCTTTAGGCCATGTTTCAGCCAAGGCAAGATTAAGAGGGGAGCGAGGCGTTTTGAGATTTTATATGTTAATAATGGGTAAATTAGGTGTGGTAAAAAGTTTATTAACAAGTGAGGCATGATAATTTTATAGTAAGGGAATTTTATAAAATGAATGCATGTGTTATGTAAGGTAGAAATGAGTTTATTGGTTATAATTTATAGCATATGGCTTGACTTAGGAGGAGTTGCAGAATGTAGGAAATATGGAATCCAATAATGCATATATTTCTTGAAATAGTTTTTGATCACTTTAGATAAAAAGGGGCAAATTAGCTCAAGCGATCACTAAGAGGTCATTTTTAGAAAGGTTACCACTCCTATAATATATGTCGCACCCGACATTGCGGCGACCTTTAAAGTATCTTCAAAAGGAAATAGAATAGATTTCTTGCATCTTGTTTTTATATAGGGAAAGGTCTAATTTAAGGAGTCACCACCTTATATTATGATCACTAAGAACCCTAACTAGTCAACAAAGATCTTATGGTACAAGACTAGTTACGCAAACAAGAAGATATTATTATCCCTTAAATGTCCTACCTGAGGCAGTGATGTGATCCAACCATCAAAGGATCCATTGGAGGTTCCAGTTGGTCCAGTTACTAGGCTTAGGGCTAAGAAGTTCAAAAAAGCTTTCAATGGACTTCTTCAAGATACATGGGCTAAGGTGGACTTCAAGAGGATTTGTAATAATAAAGCGCAAGCCTTGATTAATTTGATTCATGTTCAAGAGGGGCTTGTTGGTGGAACCAAGACCATTACACAAGGATTGGGAGAAGAAGACTAGATTCGAATAGTTTGACCTTTTGTTACACTTTTGGTCATAAATGGAGCTACATATCAAATTTTGATGTTATTCTAGTTGGGCTGGAAACTAGACTTCTATACCTTTCCAATGATATATGGCACGCCTTCTAATTCATTAAGATGAGAGATAACCATCTGTTTTAGGTTGGGCCTTGCTGCTGCCAGACAGAATATGGAAATAACGAACTTGTTTTATTTAATTAGTTGGGCTATCAAACTTTATTTATTTTGAGAGGAGACAATTTTTTTGGTCTTTAGACTTATTTATTTTGTTTAGTTTAATTAGTTTGGGCTAGTTTAGCTTGGGTTTATTATTATTTAAATTGGGTTTATGTGGGACCTATTAGGAAAATTAGGGTTTTGGCTTGGAGTTTAAATACTCTTTAGGAATAATTTTAGGTCAGACTTTTGATGATATTTTTAGCATTTTAGCCGACTTTTGGTTGCTCAATCTTGGTTCTTGATTGAACTTTCAACTTTTCAAAGAATTGACCATTCTTTTTTGTGAATTTATACTTCCTTTGCTCGTCTCCAAGTGTAGGCGTTGTGACCGAGTTGGTTTATAGTCTTGTTGCCTTGGAGCAAGTCTTCCATTGTGATAAGCTCATTCAAATCTCTACAAACTTGGGTTAGATTGATCTTGAGGTTGCGAATACCATTAAATTCCACTAGGGTTCGCATCAGTTGGTATCAAAGCTGATCTAATCATAGGTTATATCCTTCAATTTGAGTCTTTATTGTTTCTTGTTTGATACTTGATAGATTCGGCCACCTATATATATAAGGAGGCTTGATCTTGAAATCTTGATTGCTGCAGCACAAAAAAAAAAGAAAAAGAAAAAAAATCACTTTTTTTTTGTTTTGGCCGAATACATGCTTGAGAAAACCTTGATCATTGGGAAATTGGTTAGTCTTGATTCGTGAATCTTTTAATAGTCTTGTTTGTGTTTCTTGAATATTTGGGTAGTTTAATTGATTTTCTTGAGTTTCTAGAATTTTCTTGAATTAAATCCTTAGTTCTTGATAATTCGTATTAATTGTTTAGTTCTTTTCTAATTTTTTTTTATTTCGTGTCTTCAAATCATCATATTATTCATACAAATTTACATTGCTATTTGTGAATTTGTCATCGAGTTTTGTTTTGTTAATTTTGTAATTTCTTGCTTCTGGAGTCTATATCAAATTTATAAATTCACTGCATAGTTGGTTGCATTTTCTGAATTGTTGCTAAGTGATTTCAAGAACTAAAGAAAGGCAATTTGAGTGGAAAAAGGCATAGGGAGCATATTCGAGTGAAAAGCCTATAAATTTGTGTGAAACACAAGTGTGCGAGGTGTTATTTTTATTTCTAACAATTTTTGTGCAGGTTTAAAAAAAATTAATGTCTTCTAACAGTGTGCCAAAAAAGAAGGGTGAAATCCCAGAAGATGGGCTTTCGAGAATATAACAACAGATGGAATTTATGTTTGGTGAGTTGATGATTAGGATTGAAAAATTAGAGACTAGGTCTGATGGAAGGCGTAGTAAAAGGGGTAGAGAAGCTAGGAAGGAGGAGAGTGTTGCTGGAAACTCTGTAGATGAAGCCGAGGATGATCTTAACCATGGTGGTGGGTTCCATACACATAAGGGAGAGAGGTATGAGAATCGATCAAGGAGGGGACATATTCGGCCACATAGGGATTTTGAGCATAGAGGGGATTTTGATGATTTGGGAGATATAGATCGAAATTTAGGTAGTATTAAGTTAAAAATCCCAGCCTTTAAGGGGAAAACTGATTCGGAAGCTTATTTAGATTGGGAAAAAAAGATGGAGATGATTTTTGACATCCATAAGTACTCTGAAGAAACAAGGTTAAGTTAGCTATAGTGGAGTTTACTGATTATGCCATGGTTTGGTGGGAGAGATTGGTGGTGGAAAGAAGAATGAATAGAGAAAGACTAGTTAGCACATGGGAGGAGTTGAAGACATTAATGAAGAAGAGGTATGTTCCTAAACATTATTATCGGGAGTTGTTTAATCATTTACAAATGATTATACAGGGTAATAAGAGTGTGGAGGAGTATCAGAAAGAATTAGAGGTGGCTATGATTAGAGCTAATGTTAATAAAGATGAGGATGTTACTATGTCTAGGTTTTTGAATGGCTTGAATAGAGACATAGCTAATGTTGTGGAGTTGCAATCATATGTTGATTTGGAGGAATTAGTACAATTAGCGATTAAGGTTGAAGGACAATTGAAAAGGAAGGGTAATACATGATCTGGAGCTTATACGGGGTCTTCTTCAGGTTGGAAGATGAATTATAGGAGAGAGGGTAGTGCGTCATTGAAGCCTTTGGTGACTTCTAAAATTGCCGAACCTACCTCCATGAAGAAGCAGGTTTCGGCCAATGAACAAAAACTTAATGGAGAAGTTCAACCGAAGCGTAATCGTGATATAAAGTATTTCAAGTGTCAGGGATTGGGACACTATGCATCAGAATGTGTAAATCGTCGAGTTATGATTCTAAGGGATGATGGAGAGATTGTGTCCACTAGTGAGGAGTCTGATTGTGATGACATGCCCCCACTTTAGGATGCTAGTGATTTAGAGTATGTTGTTGGTGATAAAGTTTTGGTGATTAGAAGGTCGCTTAGTGTTTAGACTATGGAACATGATGTGGAGCAACAAAGGGAGAACATATTCCATACTAGATGCCTATTCAACGATAAGGTATGTAATATGATCATTAATAGTGGTAGTTCTACTAATGTTGCTAGTGTTACTTTGGTTAGAAAGTTGGGATTGAATACCATAAAGCATAAGATGCCTTATCAACTTCAATGGTTGAATGAATGTGGTGTTGTTAGGGTGAATAGATAGGTGATGATTTCTTTTTCAATAGGCAAATATAAGGATGAAGTGTTATGTGATGTTATGCCTATGCATGCTACTCATCTGTTACTAGGAAGGCCTTGGCAATTTGATAGAAAATCCAATCACGATGGGTTTAAGAACAGGTATTCATTAGAGAAGGATGGAAGGATTTATACACTTGCCCCACTCTCACTAAAGCAAGTGTATGAAGATCAAATTCAATTGAAGAAGGGCTATGAGGAAGATCAACATGTTTCGGCCAAAATGGAAAAACAAGTTGAACAACATGGTAAGGATGTGAGGAAGAGAGAAAAGAAAGTGAGCCATGAGTTGACAGCAAAAGGGAACAAAGTTTCAGCCCTTAGGACATTAGGGGAGGGTCATGGCCAAGAACAAAAAAATAAATAAAAAAGGCCGAGAGTGGAGAGAAGAAAGAAAGGGTGAGAAAAGAAGAGTGTGTAGAAAAAGTGGGGAAACACCTTAATTTTTTTGGAAAATCTAATGATCTTAAACATGCCTATCTTTCTGACTTGCTTATGATTTTACTTGTGTATAAGGAGGCATTCTTTAACTCAGATGATTTAGATTCTTGGGTTCCTAGTGTTGTTAAAATTCTTTTGCAGGAATTTGAGGATGTCTTTCCGGATGACATTCCTAGTGGTTTGCCGCCAATTAGAGGTATTAAGCATCAAATTGACTTTATTCCAGGAGCGTCTATACCAAATAGGCCGGCTTATAGAAGCAATCCTGAAGAGACTAAGAAGCTTCAAAGGCAAGTGTGGGAGTTGATGTCGAAATGATACATTTGAGAGAGCATGAGTCCTTGTGCAGTTCCCGAGCTTTTTGTTCCAAAAAAGGACAAAACTTGGTGAATGTGTGTGGATTGTTGAGCTATCAATAACATCACTGTAAACTATTGACATCCCATTCCTAGATTAGATGATATGTTGGATGAATTACATGGTTCTAAATTATTTTCAAAAATTGATTTGAAAAGTGGTTATCATCAAATTAGGATGAAAGAAGAGGATGAATGGAAAACTGCTTTTAAAACTAAATATGGTTTGTATGAGTGATTGGTTATGCCTTTTGGACTTACTAATGCACCTAGTACTTTTATGAGATTGATGAATCATGTGTTGCGTGTTTTTATTGGTAAGTTTGTAATCATTTACTTTGATGATATCTTGATTTATAGTAAGGAGATTGATGAGCATATAAGTCATTTGAGACAAGTTTTTAATGTGCTTAGAAAAGAGTCCTTATATGCTAATTTGAAAAGTTGTGACTTTTGCATGGATATGATTGTTTTTCTTGGATATGTGGTTAGTGCAAAAGGTATAGAAATGGATGAGGCTAAGGTTAAGGCTATTCAAGAATGGCCTACACCAAAATCCAAAACAAAAGTTAGGAGTTTTCATGGTTTGGCTAGTTTTTATAGGAGATTTGTTAAAGACTTTAATACGGTAGCCTTTCCATTGACTGAAACTGTTAAGAAAGTCGTAGGTTTCAAGTGGGGAGAAGAACAAGAAAATGCTTTTAGCTTGTTAAAATCAAAGTTGATTTCGGCACCTTTACTATCTTTACCTGATTTTAATAAAGCCTTTGAAGTTGAATGTGATGCTTCAGGAATAGGTATTGGAACTATTTTAATGCAAGAAAAACAGCCAATCGCTTATTTTAGTGAGAAACTTAATGGTGCAACTCTTAACTATCTCACTTATGATAAAGAGTTATATACAGTAGTGCGGGCTTTGGAGACTTGACAACATTATTTGTGGCCTCGAGAGTTTGTCATACATTCTGATAACCAATCATTGAAACATTTGAGGGGTCAAGGTAAGTTAACTAGGAGACATGCTAAGTGGGTTGAGTTTATTAAAACTTTTCCATCTGTGATTAAATACAAGTAAGGTCAGGAAAATGTGGTCGTCGATGCCTTGTCGCGAAGGTATGTTCTTCTTAATACTCTTAATACTAAATTGCTAGGAATTATATCTTGATGATCATAATTTTGGTGCTATATATGACACATGCAAGGTTTCGGCCAAGGTTAAATATTTTAGGCATGATGGATTTTTGTTTAAGGAAAATAAGTTATGTGTGCCTAATTGTTCTTTACGTGAATTGCTTATAAGGGAAGCACATGAGGGAGGTTTAATGGGGCATTTTGAAATTACTAAAACTTTGGAGGTTCTGCATGAGCACTTTTATTAGCCTAATATGAAAAGAGATGTGCAAAGAATGTGTGATAGGTGCATAACATGTAGACAAGCTAAGTCTAGGGTAATGCCTCATGGACTATACACACCTTTGCTTGTTCCTAAGGAACCTTGGGTTGATATCTATGGATTTCATTTTGGGTCTACCTAGGTCTAGGAAAAGGAGAGATTCTATATTTGTTGTTGTGGATAGATTTTCTAAGATGGCACATTTCATTGCTTGCCATAAAATAGATGATGCAATAAATATAGCTGACCTATTCTTTAGAGAGGTCATTCAGCTACATGGTCTTCCTAGGAGCATTGTACCGATTGAGACGTTAAGTTTTTGAGTTACTTTTGGAAGGTTTTGTGGGGTAAGTTAGGAACTAAACTTTTATATTCTACTACTTGTCATCCACAAACAGATGGCCAAACTGAGTTGTTAATTGAACTTTGATTCAATTGTTAAGGTTTATCATTCAAAAGAATCTTAAAAATTAGGAAGATTGTTTGCCATTCATTGAATTTGCATCTAATCATAGTGTGCATTCTATTACTGATTATTCATCACTTGTTTATGGTTTTAACCCTTTGACACCATTAGATTTGATTCCTTTGTCTATTGATGAAAGGGTTAGTCTTGATGGTAATAAAAAATCATACGTAGTGAAAGATCTCCATGCCAAAATTCGACAACAAAAAGAAAAGAAGAATGAACAATATGCCAAAAAAGCTAATAGGGGATGAAAATTAGTGAGATTTGAACCAGGTGATTAGGTTTTGGTGCATATGAGGAAGGAAATGTTTCCTGAACAAAGAAGATCAAAGTTGATGCCTCGAGGAGATGGTCCTTATCAGATCATAGAAATGATTAATGATAATGACTATAAAGTGGATCTACCAGGTGAGTATGGTGTTAGTGCTACATTCAATGTTTTTTATCTTTCTTCGTTTGATGTAGGTGATGATTTGAGGTCGAATCCTTTTGAGGAGCGAGGGGATGATGCGATCCAACCATCAAAGGATCCATTGGAGGTTCCAGTTGGTCCAGTTACTAGGCTTAGGGCTAAGAAGTTCAAAGAAGCTTTCAATGGACTTTTTCAAGATACATGGGCTAAGGTGGACTTCAAGAGGATTTGTAATAATAAAAAGAAAGCCTTGATTAATCTGATTCATGTTCAAGAAGGGCTTGTTGGTGGAACCAAAACCATTACACAAGGATTGGGAGAAGAAGACTAGATTCGGACAATTTGACCTTTTGTTACTCTTTTGGTCATAACTAGAGCAACATATCAAATTTTAATGTGATTCTAGTTGGGATGGAAACTAGACTTCCATACATTTCCAAAGATATATGGCAGGTCTTCTAATTCATTAAAACGAGAGATAACCATCTATTTTAAGTTGGTCCTTGCTGTTGCCAGATAGAATGCTGAAACAACGAACTTGTCTTATTTAATTAGTTGGGCTATCAAACTTTATTTATTTTGAGAGGAGACAATTTGTTTGGGCTTTAGACTTGTTTATTTTAATTAGTTTGGGCTAGTTTTAGCTTGGGTTTATTATTATTTAAATTGAGTTTATGTGGGACCCATTAGGGAAATTAGGGTTTTGGCTTGGAGTTTAAATACTCTTTAGGAATAATTTTAGGTCAGACTTTTGATGATATTTTTAGCATTTTAGCCGACTTTTGGTTGCTCAATCTTAGTTCTTGATTGAACTTTCAACTCTTCTAAGAATTGACCATTCTTTGTTGTGAATTTATACTTCCTTTGCTCGTCTCCAAGTGTAGGCGTTGTGATCGAGTTGGTTTATAGTCTTGTTGCCTTGGAGCAAGTCTTCCATTGTGATAAGCTCATTCAAATCTCAACAAACATAGGTTAGATTGATCTTGGGGTCGCAAATACCATTAAATTCCACTAGGGTTCACATCAAGCAGGCTGTGTTGTTAGTTTTGTCTTAAATTGCTAAGGGTTTGTTTTGTTTTGTTTTTGATGGTCTGCTTTTATTCCTGACTTTGGCGCTAATGAATATTCGACTGTGGATACTTCCAACTCTAGCATTGATAAATATTACGTAACTAAAGTAAGTGTTGCTGCCCAATTTTTGACAAATTTTTTTAAAAAAAAAACAAAAAAAAATGAAAACCCCAAAAAACATATTCTTGATATATTTGCATCGTTTCTAGCATTTTTAGCGTTGTCTCAAAAGAATTTAAATTTCAAAAGTATGTTAAATGTGTTTGACTTTTAACTCGTTATTTTTAAAAAATTATTAATTTTTCTTATTGAGGGACGTTGATATTGCTCGGTTTTAGAAAAATTAAAATATAGATGGTTAACCAAGTATTGGGGAAAAATGACTCTTTTTTCTATAAATAGAGAAGGAAAAATCATAACAAGAGGGGGTGGAGAAAAATTTGGAAAAAATAGAGGATAGGGCAACCCTAAAAAATCTATCTTCTCTACTAGCCACCGCCTCACCCTCTTTTTTGAAAAAAAGAAAGAGAACCAAAGCCAGCCGATCTTTCCCCCATTTTCCACAGACTTTCCCATTTCCTCTCCTTCCCCCTTTGTCGTTTCAGCACCTCCCACCTAAACCAGCGCCGTCTTCAGCTCCTTCTCCCCTCAGCAACGGCCTCTCATCTCCATCACCAGGAGCCCTCATTTCCCTCTACATCAGCCAACACTCCCTCTATCCTCTCCTCTCCCAGCCGGCTCACTCTTCTTCACCTATAGAAGCCAGCTGCCACTGCACCTCCAGTCGCCGCAAACAACAGCAATCAAATGGATCAAGAGGAAGAGAGAACAGAAATGAAAGAGATTTGAAAAGGGGGAGACCAAGAACAAATCTGGAGAGAAAGAAGATCAAAAGTAAAATCAGTTGTTGCGTGTGTTTCCTTTTCTTGTTTTGCAGGTCACTGCCAATGTAGGATGGAAGGGGAGAAGAAGCAGGTAGATCTGCCACCTGAAGAAGGGAAGAACAACGAACCAAAAAAAGAAGATAGAATAGAATAGATCTGAAAAAGGGAGAAAGAACCAAAAACTTTGCTCGTGTTTTTCTCCTTTTGCAGGTAACGGGTGGTCCTCACAGCCAGCACGGAAGGGAAGGGAAGAAGAAAGCAGGCCAAATCCACCCATTTCCTGGCATTGCTAGTTGTAGTGGCGCGTGGAGAAGACACGTTACCACTGTTCTTGTAAATTCTAGAAGGCCTTCCTTGCAATTCTTGTATTGTTTTGGGTCTATTTGTAAATTTTAAATTTTTTAAGATTTTGTTCGATTTATTTTGAATTATAGATATTTGTAAACCTGTACTGGTGGGTGTCGTACCCTCTCGAGAGTGTGACTTCCCGACGACCCTTCCCCGAGCGGGGAATCATGTTAGGGGTCTTTGTTTCATGAAAAAGAGAGTCGCCATCTAGTATTATGGTCACTAGGAAACCTAACTAGTCTTTTAGAGATTCTAAGGCAAGGGACTGATTGCGTAAAGGGAAGGTTTTAACACCCCTAGTATGCTCTACCTAAGGTAAGTTGCTTGGTGTTTGATTTGCCTTATAATTGCTATGGTGTTGGTGTTCTCTAATCCCATCAATTTTTTCTAGGATAGGTTTAGTATGATGAATAAACTTTGATCATACCTTAAGATATGTCTATACAATGCCAAGGAGAACCAATACAGATCTCCTGAAATCTGTATTTGATTCAAACTAAATTTACAACCTGTGAATTAATAGGCAACTAAGATAGAGATCTAAGGAGATTCAATGTGCTTTAAAAGCTCATTTTTCCCTTAGTATTTTAAATATTCGCAACTTGTAAATCGTGGAGCAAAAATTGAAATGTCCCCAATTATAATTGAGGCTTCTTTCAAAAATGTGCAATTAAATTGTTCTAAATAACATTTTTGACATATAACTACCCTTAAAAATGAACAAGTTATATTACTCTTAACAATAATATTTTGGGCATTTGTCTTTCATAGGTTTCTTGGCCTTTATATTATTAAGGGGGTAATGTCATCTTATTCCTATAAAAATATTTTTAGATATTAACCACTTGGGGTTTCTTTATCCAAATATTAATAGTGAATAATAACGAATTATTCCTAATAATGTTTTAGATATTAACCCTTTGGGATTTCTTTATACAAATATTAATAGTGAATAAGGATCAATTGCCCAAAAAAAAATTTTACATTTTTGAAATATTAGCTAAAACCCTTTGGAATTTACAAACATGTTGTAAAATCCAAAATGCAAGAAAATATTTTTTTTTTTGTGTTTAAGAAATCCATGCTAAAACACATTTTTGAAATTTCAAATACTTATTTTTTCAAATAAAAGGAATGTTCAAAATATTTTTAGAGTATTGGTCGAATGCATGGAAACATCTTTTTGTGTTTTCAGGTATGTGTATATTTTTGCAATATTTCGTTGAAAACCGGGTATTTTAATACAAGATTTGTATTTTTTACAATATCAAAATACAGACCTTAAAATAAATATGCCAGAAAACCACAAATCTCTCTCTCTCTCTCTATTTTTTTTCGCGAGGGGAGGGGGAGCTGGGTCCAGCTTGGCCCATGTGGCTGGGCTGGACCTAGTAGGCCTAGTCAGGTCACTTGCCCAAGCCAGTGACCCGGCTGGGTAAATAAGAGGCACACGTGAGTTTCCTCACGCGTTCATGCTTAGTTACTATTGAAGTGAATTATAATTCACATGAACAGTAAAATGCAAATGAAAATGCATGCATAAAGACGAGGAGAACAAACCTAGAGGCGGAAACGAAGGGACGACGACGATATCGAAGGCGTCTTTGCTGGTCTATCAGTGCTTTCATCTGTTTTAGCTCTTTCCCCTCTATTCTCTGTTGGCGTCCATCTCCTAAGTTTTATCTCTGTATCTTCATCGCTCTCTCTCTACTGGTTTTTTGGTCTCTCTCCTCCCTGTTCTCTTCTGTCTCTTCTATTTGTTTTGGTATTCTTTTGTGCCTCCTCCATGTTTGTGTGTTTTTCTGTTCTTCACTTTGTATCCATTTTCTTTTGCGCCTAGCCCTCTTTGTTTCTTTTTTTCTCTTCTTCTCCTGTTTTTTTTAGCTACCATGTTCTTTGTGTTTTTCCTCTCCTCTCTCTTTGTCTTCTCTTTTCTTCTTTGCTTTGGTCAGTAGAGGAGGCATATATATAGCCTATACAATAGCTTTATTTATGAAAGCCTCATTACACTAATCTAGGATATAATCTCGGCTGATTTACAATCAATAAAGCAAATAAGGAAACTAAAATATTCTGATTCCTATTATGTGATTCCAGTAATTATTCTCCACATTAACACTCTCATCCCAGTCGTCTGTGTTAGGGATAAAATCCCAGCCATTAGATGATGGTGAGGTTCCTCTCTTTATGCCATTTCGCAGCTGGCATAGAGGAGGCGCAAAACGATTTCCCTTGCGAAATTCTGGCAAAATTCCTTCTAATTTCATCTTCAATCAACTCCCTTATTTTAACACCTTTTCAATTCAGTCTTTGGTCCAAAAAAAAAGTCCTTCAAATTGGCATGCAAGTTATCTTCAAACTTTAAACATCTTGTAATTATGTCCCTGCAAACTCGGGTCAAAATCCTTCTTGCGGCAGGATTCTTTACTTTCACACCAGATATTCAACGTGAATATCTTGAGCTTTTGATATCGAAATCAGGCGATTCAAAAACAAAAATTCATCTACACGTACAGGACTACAACTTTCATGAAGGATTCAAAGTCAAATAAAATCATTTTGAAGAACAGAATCTGGCCACAAACTAGTTGGTCGAAATGGGTCTCTTGGTCTAATTTGGAAACTGACAATGCCGAGCATCCCAATATGACTGAGAGTTTGACATAAGAACAATAATCCCTATAACCCAATAAAGGTGCAAATCAATTCTTTGTGTCATGAATGAAATAATATACCTGGATGGTCGGATATTGCACGAAACAAAATCAGAATCAAAGTCTAAGTTGGAACAAAATTGATATTACAAGCAGAATTGTGACAGCAGCAGAAACAACTTTTTTAGTATAAATGTTAAAGGATTTATCCAAACTTAAAAACTAGATAAAGAAAGAATGAGTTTAGCATCATGAAGTCTCCTAATTAATCTAAGAATCCTGACGATTTTGATAGCAAAGGAGGAGGATAAGGAGACTAGAAGACAACTGAAATAGGGTTCGAAAAACATTTTTTTATTCTCTGCTTTTGTCAATCTTCCAGCAACCATGAGCTAAACTCCAGTATTCGGTTCAAGAGGGATACACACCATCTCCAACACATGGGGCTAAAAAATGAGTAAAAACAGATGCCCCCTCTTTACAAAACATAAGAAGCCAAGATTTGTCAAGTGCTTCACGTAGTAAGTTTTGTAAAGATAAATTATCTGATCATACTAAAACTCTGTGCTTTCTTAAAGATGGTCTCGTTATTGGGTGACCTATCTATTTTGAAATTGAAGAGGATTTTAGAAGGGGTCTCAATACCTGGAGACTTGCCCGTTTTAAAGATTTTTAGAAAAACTCCACACTTTTTCTAAACAATGGTCTCAATATCAGGTGACCTGCCCATTTTAAGATTTTTAGAAAAACACCATGCTTTATCTAATAAAATGGACTCAATATCGGATGACCTGCCCATTTTAAGATTTTTAGAAAAACTCCACGCTTTTTCTAAAAAATGGTCTCAATATCGGGTGACCTGCCCGTTTTAAAATTTTTAGAAAAAACTCCACACTTTTTTCTAAAAAATGGTCTCAATATCAGGTGACCTGCCCGTTTTAAGATTTTTTAGAAAAACTCCACGCTTTTTCTAAAAAATGGTCTCAATATCAGGTGATCTGCCCGTTTTAAGATTTTTTAGAAAAACTCCATGCTTTTTCTAAAAAATGGTCTCAATATCGGGTGACCTGCTCGTTTTAAGGTTTTTAGAAAAAACTCCACGTTTTTTTCTAAAAAATGGTCTCAATATTGGGTGACCTGCCTGTTGTGAACTTCAAAAGAAATCATCTTACCTCGAAGAATAAAGCAGTGTTGGTTCACAATTCATATTTTTTTCTGTTGTTTCGTTAGCCTGAGATTCTGTATCTCAGCGGTTCCTAAAAAATTGGAACTATTTTTGCTTTTCTCATACCTTTCTTGCCAGGTTCGTGTTATGATAATATAGCATGCATGTTTTTGTTATCTATTTTGGAAACATAGGTCCCCCTTTCTGTTGTAGCCTTCTTCGAGCTCCTGTTTCCATTTCTTTGCCCGATCTATCCTCTTTAACCGGAACATGCTCCACGTGCTACATTTCCTATCATTTTCATGCTTGGTGAAGAGATCTCCGGTTCCTTATGGGGCCCTTTCTTGCTCCATTAAATATTGCCTTTTATTATACTTTTGCCGATGTTTTTTTTAATTGTCTTTTCCATTTTTAAGAAATTATTTTACGAGGAAAACTCAAAAGATCTGATTTTGTTCATGAAAACTGAGACATTCAATGCAATCATCATACTTTGTTTTAAGCAATTCTCATAAAGGTGTTTCATAATTTTTTATGATGATACCCCCCTTAATGTTGGGCTTTGGTTCCCTATGTACCCCTATGTGCATTTCCTGCCCTAGTGTGGTGTGCAATACATGTTACGTTTAGATTTGGTTTAGTTCCCTCCAATTTAGGAATTGATAGTCATCTTGAGCATCTTAGTCATGTGTAAAACAGTTCTTTTAAGTAAAAGATTTCAAATGCTATGAGATCATGTGCTTTATGAAAAAAAGGTTCTTTACAAAGAGAATTTATGGCGGAACTTTATTTTATTGATTGGAAAATTACAAAATATATCAAGCATAATATTTCTTTACAGAGTTAGAATTCACAAGTCTAACTAGATCTTCTCCATCCATTCTACATAACATTAAAGCTCCTCCCGAGAACGCTTTCTTCACCATATAAGGACCTTCATAGTTTGGCGCCCATTTACTCTAAACTTCTCTTGGCAAAGGCAATATTTTCTTTAGTACAAGATCTCCTTCGTGGAATTCTCGAGGTCGAACCTTCTTGTTATATGATTTGGCCATCCTTCTTTGGTATAGTTGATGATGATAGATTGCAACTATCCTCTTTTCACTGATCAGTTTCAGCTGTTCATATCTAACTTTTTCCCTTTCTACCTCATCTAGCTTAGAGTCTATCAATACTCTCAATGAGGGGATTTCCACTTCTAAAGGCATCACTGCCTCTATTCCGTATACCAACATGTACGGGGTGGCTCTTGTTGAGGTTCGGGCCGCGGTGCGGTATGCATGAAGGACAAATGACAACATCTTATCCCAATCCTTGTAGATGACTACCATCTTCTGAATAATCTTTTTGATATTTTTGTTAACAGCCTCTACTACACCATTCATCTTTGGCCTATATGACGAGGAATTTGAATGCTTGATGTTCCATCTAGCATAGAGTTCTATTATCATCTTGCCATTGAATTTCTGGGCATTATCAATTATAATCTTTTATGGTGGACCATACCGATAGATCAAATCTCTTTCAATAAATTTCTTCACCACTTTTTGCGTTATATGAGCAAATGAATTGGCTTCTACCCATTTTATAAAGCAGTCGATAGCCACTAGAATAAACCTATGACCATTGCTGGCTTTTGGGTTGGCAGGCCCAATCACATCAATTCCCCACATTGTGAAGGGCCTGGAGATGTCAAGTTAAATAGAGGAACTGGAGGTGTGTTGATTTTATCACTGTACACGTGGCATTTATGGCATTTTCGAACATAATCAACGCAATCCTTTTCTAATGTCATCCAAAAGTAATCAGCCCTTTGTATCTTTCTAGCCATCATGTGTCCGCTAGCATGAGTTGAGCAAATCCCTTCATGGACTTCCCGTAACGTGTTTTTTACCTCAACTTCATCCAAACATCTCAACAAAGTCCCATCGGATGATTTCTTATACAAAATCTCCCCATCAAGATAAAAATCCATTGCCAACCTCCTCAAGGTCTTCGTGTCGATTTTGGATGCCCCCATGGGATGTGCCTAGTTTTGGATGAAATTCTTGATATCATAGTACTAAGGGTTTCCATCTATTTCTCTTTCGACTAAGCAATATTGAGTTGGGTTATTTCTGATATCAATGTGTAACGACTGTACCTTGTGCCCAAAGTCTATTCTAGCCATAGAAGCTAGTGTGGCCAAAGCATCAGCAAACTAGTTTGCTTCCCTTCCTAGATGGGTGAACTTTATTTCCTCAAATTCTCTAGACAGTTTAGATAGGTATTTTTGGTAAGGCCTTAACTTCTCTTTCTTGGTTTGCCATTCTCCTTTTACTTGGAAAATGATCAGCATTGAATCTCCATACACATCTATCTTTTTGATGTTTAGCTCCAATGCAACCTCTAAACCCAGAATGCAAGCTTCATACTCAGCCGTGTTGTTGGTGCACCCAAATTGCAACTTAACTAAAACCGGATAATGTTTCTTATCAGGAGAGATTATCATTGCACCCGCTCCATTTCCACATACATTTATAGCACCATCAAAGTACATGATCCACCAATCTAATTTCCCTTCCTCGACTGAAAGCACATCTTCATCAGGAAAGTCAAAGTTTAATGGCTCATATCTTCCATAGCATGGTCAGCCAAGTGATCAGCAATAACACTCCCTTTCACAGCTTTCCTTGTCATATATACCATGTCATACTCAACTAGTAGAACCTGTCATCTTACAATTCGACTCAATAGATAAGGCTTTTCACATATCTACCTCAACGGGTCTAATTTGAAAATTAACCACGTAGTATGATACAACATATATTGACGTAATCTCTTTGCAGACCATGCTAGTGCATAACACAGCTTCTCAATCACAGTATACCTAGACTCACATTCCGTGAACTTCTTGCTTAGGTAATAAATGGCCATTTCCTTCCTTCCGGTTTCATCATGTTGTCCAAGCACACATCTCATTGTCGTTTCAGTTACTATTAAATACAATATCAATAACCTTTCTGGTATAGGAGGAACAAGTGGGGGTGGATTCAATAGGTACTACTTGATTTTCTCAAAAGCCTCTTTGCACTCTTCATTCCAAATTCTAGGATTCTTCTTCCTTAACAAATGAAAGATTGGGTCACAAGTCGTGGTTAATTGGGATATAAACCGGGGAATGTAATTCAACCTTCCTAAGAACCCTCTTTCATCCTTCTCAGTCTTGGGAGTTGGCATAGATTGAATAGCCTTTACTTTGTCAAGATCCACTTCTATCCCTTTGTCACTCACCACAAATCCCAACTTCCCAGATTTCACCTTGAATGAACACTTTGCAGGGTTAAGCCTCAACTTATATTTCCTTAGTCTTTCAAAAAATTTCTTCAATATTTGGACATGATTCTCTTCCTCTCTAGATTTAGCAATCATGTCATCCACGTATACTTCAATCTCTTTGTGCATCATGTCATGAAATAGAGTCACCATGGCCCTTTGGTAGGTGGCCTCGGCATTCTTTAACCCAAATGGCATAACCTTGTAGCAAAAGGTTCCCCATGGTGTTATAAAGGTTGTCTTCTCCTTATCCTCTTGCGCCATTTTTATTTGATTGTAGCCCGAAAATCCATCCATAAAGGAATATATGGAGCTACGTGTCGCATTGTAAACTAACATATCTATGTGTGGTAAAGGAAAACTATCTTTAGGGCTAACCTAGTTTAAGTCCCTAAAGTCCACAGAAACTCTGGTTTTATCTTCTTTTTTGGGTACAACCACTATGTTGGACACCCAGTGTGGATACTTGACTACTTCTAAAAAACCAACATTCCACTATTTTTTTTATTTCTGCCTTTACTTTGATTAAGACCTCCGGATGAGTTCTTCTCAACTTTTGCTTAATCAGCTTGCATCCTTCTACTAGCGGTACCCTATGTACTACGATATTTGTATCCAAACCAGGCATATCCTCGTAGGACCAGGCAAAAACATCTATGTAATCTCGAAGTACTGCAATCAACTCTTCTCTTTCTTTAAGGGTGATCAAAGTCCCTATTTTTAGCTCCCTCTTGATTTCTTCATTGCCCACATTTATGGTTTCAAGTTCCTCTTTAGCGGGTTTCCAAGCTTATTCATGTTGTTCTATTAATTTTTTGAATTCTCTAATGTTATTTTCATCCCATTCTTCCTCTTCTACAACTACTATATATTCTTTAAAGTTTGGTCATTCATTCTCAGTGTAAAGTGCAGTTGTTGTTGTAAAAGATCCACTTTCAGGGTTCCTAAAAGCAGAAAGTGATGTGTAAATGCACAGTAAGACATCAAGATGAACTTTGAAAATGCATGATCTCATTAAAAGGAAAAGGTTGGCTAAAAAACAAGGATAAAATCCAATTGACATCTTCAGCCTCGATTGTCAATAATTAAAAAAAAACAAAAAAAAGGCAAACAATACCGACAATATCATAATCTAACAAGCATTGTTGATTACATTTTGAACACCAATGGAGCTTCTTGGGTCTCATAATTCTTGAATGAAAGTCCTGGCGGTAATGTTTTCCATAGTGTAGATGGTTAATTGCGGCAACTCTTCATCCCTTTTTCTATATTCAGTCTTCCTAGCAATGCCTTTGACTTTATCTTCCTCCATAGTGTTTATGTTCATAGAAGAAAGCTTCTGAAGAAAGTTTTCATCTCCTTTATCAGGTTGCATCACATATACAACCTTTGGGAACAAAACCCTGATTGGAGGGATGATTAAGTTTTCTTTTTCAAGCTTCCTTCCTTCAATCCTAGCCATTTTCTTCTCCCTTCTTGCACTAGCAGCTTGCCTGTAATCCTCTTTCTTAGGCATATATCCAAGCCCAAACCTTTATTCTATAGCTTTTAGCTTTATTATATTAATCCACTCAGGTTTTCCTTTTTCGATGTCATATTAGAAAGGAATCTTGTGCTTCAAAAAGCTTTTAGCAGCCATTTTGGTGGCCTCTAAGATCTCTGGTTTCCTCACCACAGTGTATCAATGGCCTTCCAAACAACATACTATAAGAAGGGTGGATATCCATCACTTGAAGGGTTACCAGAAAGACTTGTGGACCCATAACTAGTTTGACCTCAATTGTCCCTATCACCTGTCTTGATGAGCCATCGTAAGCTCTGGCTGTCATCACACTTGGTTGCATGTGTGAGGGATCTACCGACATTTCATCCAACATATGCCTTGGTAACACATTAAGGGCTGAGCCATTATCAATAAGAACTTTGCCAATGAGATAATATTTGCATCGAACCGTGACCTACAGAGGCTTATTATGTCCAGTTCCTTTAACGTCAAGTTCATCTTCCGTGAAATACAAGTAATTGGCAACATGGATCCTCCCTACTAGATGCTCCATAGCCTTTTGTTCAATATCTTAGGGTACGTTAGCCTCATTTAGTAATTTTTGCAAAGCATTGCGATGCGGCTCGGAGTTGAGTATTAATGACATGATCGAAATCTTGGCAGGAGTCTTCAGCTGATCCACTATACAGTACTCGCTATGCTTCATCAATTTCAGGAACTCATTTGTCTCTTCCTCAGTCACGGGTTTATTCACCTCAAGCTCTTTATTGAGGTCAACCACCTCTTTACTTTTAGCCTTTCTTTGCTTCTCTAATTCTTCAGGTGTGAAACAACGAACACTCCGGGTTAGTCCACTTATCTCATTTCAGAACAAAGGCAAGGGAGCTTCAATATTTGAGGTATAACCATAATTGCCAGGCATTGTTTTATAGTATACTTTGTTTGCACATAAGAGCTTAGTCAATACCAACTTCGATAGCCCATTAGTTGTTGATTGGACCCTACAGTTCTCCAGATTCTCTATCATCTCTATCTCTCTATTGTCCTTTATGGCCTCAATCCTTAGCTCTCCCTAGAGTCAGCATTCTTGCAACCTTTGATTAAACTCGATACATTCATCAATATGATGCCCTTTTTTATGGAATGGAAAAAAGTCACTTTCCCCGTGCAGCGTTTAGTTGATTTCTCCAAGTGTTCAGACTGTAACAACATATCGTATAGCCTTGTCATGGTCACTTTTAACACCCTTTCTTTGCTACCAACCTCCATGGTATTCACTCCACTACTACCAACAACATGTTTGGGTAAAGGGTTTGAATTCACATTAGGTAAATCCTTGAAAATGACCCATCGAACTTTGATCAGTTACAACACCTTCTTCTTAAAAGTAAAGCAAGTCTCAATGTTGTGACCCGCATTACCAGCATGTTATTCACAAGTCACCTAAGGGTTATACCAGGTAGGGAAAGGTGGTTGCATAGGTGGTACTGGTAAGAGAGCTATTTGCCCAATACTTAGCAACTTGGCATACAACTCCTTTAGGGTTATTGGTAAAGGTGGTAACTGTTCTTCTGGTTGTCGGTTGTCTTTCCCTTGGTAATTGCTTTGGTTATTTGCTAGGAATTTTGTCTGATTGGGTTGGTTTCGGATGGAGGTTTTGGAAAAGTTGATACTGGTGACTTGGAAGGTAGGTGTTTAGTAGTTTTGGTAATTCTTGCTTTTCCCTTTGTATTCGCCTTCTAATTTATTCACCTCAGTTTCCTTTTTTTTCCCCAATAAAACCCCTCTTATCTACAGGTTTCGCAATTCTCCCACTTTGGATTCCTTGTTCAATCCTCTCGGCAATCCGTACAACATCATAGAAATGTTGGGCTGAGCTACCTATCAGGTGCTCATAGTATGGAGCCCTAAAAGTATTGGCGAACAAGGTCACCATTTCTGTTTCTATTAGTGGAGGTTGTACATGGATGGCTTGGTCTCGCCACCTTTGAGGGTAAGCCCTCACAGACTTTTGAGTTCCTTTCTCCATGATAATAAGACTGGTCCTATTAGGCATGATCTCAAGATTGAACTTGTATTGCTTTAAAAAAGCAGATGTCAGGTCTGCCCACTTCTTGATCCTAGTGTTGTCTAAACTCATATACCAGCTGAGGGCAGACCCTGTTAAGCTATCTTGAAAGAAGTAAATTAACATCTTAGCATCGTGGATAACTTCTGCCATCTTATCATAGTATGACCGAATATGAGTATTTGGGCATTCCATCCCAGTATACTTAACAAACTTTGGCACCCTGAATTTCTCAGGTATTATGATGTTAAGCACCAAACACACTTCAGCTACCCTAACTAGGTCAAATAAATCATTTCCATCAATTGCCCTTAACCTCCCTTCTGGCGCAGTCCACTTATCATACCCCAAATGATCAGAGAATTTGACGTCATGTGGATCTTCAGTTGTTAAATCCATCGCAATAGGAATTTGGATGGGCCGAGCGGGATCATAATGTTGCTTATTCAACGTATTTGCCCCTATATTTTGAGGTGCAACAGGGATTTGAGTTGTTGGTGGTGCTTCACCAGGTTTAGTAAACGTTCCCTCTCCATCTCTTGCTCTCAACATTTGCTCGAGCAAACTAGTTAGGTGCGCAACATCATTCCAAACTCCTTCAAGCTCTTTTAGGTATGACCTTTCTTTGTTTTCCATCCTTTTTCTTTGTCGAGTGTTGTGCATTCTAGAAGGGGAACATATGTTTCTCAGTCTGCAAATGCGTGCACAGATGTATAAGAAAATGCATGATATAATGCATGATTGTGATAAGAATGCTTTGTATATTGGGTATGGATGCAGCCTTCCCATGAATGATTGATGGCCACCACCACATAAGCATAGGTTCTCTTGTCACATTTCTTGTTAGGTGTTGTAACCCATTTTTGGGTCCTCACAAAAAAATATATAATATATATATAAAATAATAATAATAATAATAAATAAATAAATAAATAATAAAAATAAATATATATATATATATATAGCCGGAAGAAATTAGAAAAATAACAGTAGAAGGTTGGAGCGCTCACAAAATGGTCAGAAAAATTAATTAAGGAGGTTCAAAAATACCAAGATTGAAATTTTGACAATATATACTTGAATGATGAGAGACTTGTTGGAAAAGAAAATTCAATTTGAGGAGAAAAGCCCAAAATTAGATGTTTATAGACTCAATTGGATTTTACTGAAGGTTTAATTGAATTTATAGAGGGTTTGATTGCAAGAAAAATTGATTTTTAAGTCAATTTGGGCTTTAATTGGAAGAAATTAAAGTTTTGAGGTCAAATTATAATTTTTGAGACTTGATTTGGTCAAATGAGGGGCATAATTGCATAAATATTAAAGTTTGATGGCCAATTAGGGACTTAATTGAAGAAATCCGAAACCAGGGACCAAACTGGAAAAGGCACGTAAATAGAGGGTCTGTAATTAACCAAATCAGGAGCCAAATTGAAAAAATTGAAAGTTTATTGATCAATTGAGGGTCAAATTGCATAAATCATATACCAAGGACGAAAGTGAAAAAGGCGGCCAACTATAAGAGCGGCGATTGAAGTTGGTAGGGATGCAATTGAATTGATTCTTAAAATCAAAATTACATTTGATGACTTAAATTAACAAAAGATAAATTAGAGACTGATTTGGAAGTTGACGTGTTGGCACCATATTTAAATGAAACGGCGTGTTTTGTCTAAAACGACGTCGTTTCATGTTAAAAAAAAAAGGAACAGAACGGTGTCGTTTTGAGCGACACTGTTCCTCCTTCTTCTTCCCCTGGACGTGCAGCAGGGGAAGAAAGAAACTTTTGTTTTTTCTTCTTCTTTAATTCTTCCTGCCTCTCTCCTGCCGCATGCTCTACCAAAACCCGAAGCCCCACGCCCCCTCGTGATGAGAAACAGGGGGAGCCGCACCCTGCCAGCCACGCCCACTGGCCAACTAACCCGGCACCATGGCAGAGCAGTAAAGCCCTGCTCCCCATGCACAGCAATAGGGTGCCGATAAGGACGCCCTCGCTCCCCTTTGCCCTATAAATACTGCTCTCAACACCAGCACATTAGGGGGAGGAAGTTTGAAACGGGGAGAGGTACTGTGAGAGTTAAGTAGGGGAGAGAAGTTTGAACGAGAGAAGAGAGAATGGAGAGAAAGGAAGGAAAGAATATGGGGAAGCTTGAAACAGGGGAGGGAATTTAAGAGAACGTAAATAGGGAGTGTAGAAAGGGAAGAGGCTTGATAAGGAAGAGAAGAGAAAGCAAAACGAAATACCAAGGGAAGTGAACAGTCGAGTCTCGCCACTGCTTGGAGCTGCCGTCCGTGAGCCACGACACCACCACCGGCCTCCACCGCAGCATCGCCAGCGAAGCAGCCAGAACAGCAAAGCACTGCCTACTTTCCTCTTAAAACCACCACTTGGAAGAAGAAGTAGTGAAGCAAGGTGACAGAAACAGTGAAGCAAAGCAAACAGAAGCAAGCTAGGAAGGAAAATAGAGGCTAGTGCCTCTGCATGGGTAAGAATAAGAAAAACTACAACAAACACTACCTGCCACCATCATAACCACTGTGAGGCATCGTCGGCTTCCTCTCTACCGCCACTAGCATCACTGTGAGCGTAAGCCGTTGTTGCGATGTCGCGGTCACACAAATTAATTACCCTAACTTCAAACACAACACACAAGATAGTATAGAGCAAACAAGGGGTCGATCCCACGAGGAAGTTTCAAGTCAGATTTTTATGTTGTACGTTATGTAATTGGGGGAGTTTGTGATTTTCTAAACTACGGTAGCAATTAAACTAGCAAATAAAATCAATAAAACCAAAACTTATCAAGAAAACAAATCTTGGTCGGAAGCACACATCCACCAACGGAAATTAGAACCGATCCTTGAAACGAAAATTGCAGTTTATGTTCTGAAATTTTATATTTTCTTAATGTTGATTAATTAACGGATCCGCCGTATAATTAATCCTAACCAACAAACAATCAAAGTGTCCGCACTGATGATTCAATTTAATGGTAGCTTTAAGAACTAGATAATTTCATCAAGATTAACATACAAGCTGTCCGCAGCTTGTGTCACTTTGTTCAAATGTTCTCCCTAAGTTCAATAACGTAGTTCCACCACAATTATTAAGCTTAGTTGCTTCACAAGTTCATATATCACAACTCCAGTTTTGATATTAAACTTAGCAATAGATTGTTCACAACAATAACTTAGAGTCCGCTCTAGCAATCATCAACAACAATCATAGGAAATATGCATAGGAAAACAATCATACTCATTCATAACATAAACTGAAAATAAAAGGAAGAATAAATCTCACGGTTCTTGAAATCCGAAGGTTTGTTGTGTCCTTGCAACCAAGAAAAGAGCTTAGCCTTGCATAACTATTGAACTACTACTTCTAAAGAATGAAAAGAGCATGATTTTTGGGTTTGTAGAGGAGAGAATGTGTGTTTATTCTCTGCTGGCTACTGCCTCCTTCTGCTCTCCCTCTTTTCTGCTGGCTGCTGCCTCCTTCTCTCTTTCTTTTTATATGCTAAGAAACCCTAGTCTCTATTTTACAAAATAGTCCTTCCTTGAGTCGACAGTTTACATTTAAGTACTTCAATAACTATTTTTCCTAAAAGGAGAAATAATCTTGCATGAAATCTTCAAGCTCTAACTTAAAGGAGCTAAATTGCTGATATAAAAACTTGGATGTCGATTTAGATGCTTCGGAATGTAGTTTGGACTTGTTTCTTCACGAAACCTGTTTGCTGGCAGAATTCAGTTGTCATCTTTGAAAAATCATCTCCCTCATATGACATCGTTGTTGGCTGAATTGTGGAGCGTTGATAGGTCTTTAAGTCAGGAATCCAATAAAATTGGGTTTGCATCAATTGGACTTCTGTAGCTCCAGATATTAAATTTTGGATGGCCAAAGGTCAACACTGGCAGAATGCAAGATTTGACTTTGCAGGATGTGATTTCCATGATCTTTCTCTTTTTATTTTTCTTACATTACATTTCCAGAAAGGTATGGATGTTAGCTTTTTAGTGCCACTGGAATCACTTCATTTCGATCTCTAGAACTCACGCTCTGCACAAAGCATCGACTGAACGTCAAATCTGCCAATTACCTCCAATTACCTCCTTTTTGCATCTTTCATCCAAAAGTGCCTTCAAAACATAAAAAAAAAAAAAGAATATCAATGCATTTTATATATAAAACATAGGCAAAACACTAGTTAAATGTGGGTGAAACTATCAAATAATATGGTTGCATCAGTCGTTACCATCGTCTTCGACGTCGTTTCCGCCACCACGTTTGTTCTCTTCGTCTTTGTGCATGCAATTCCATTTTTTACATTTTACTGTTCAAGTGAATTATAATTCACTTGAACAGTACCATTTGCATATGTAGGAGCATGCACGCGTGAGGAACCTCACGCATGCCTTTTGTTTTCCCACCCGGGTCGGGCCGGGCCCAGTCCAAAAACAAAAAAGACAAAAAAGACAAAAAAACAAAAATTCTTCAAAAATTACTCAAAAAATCTGTGATTTTTAGCAAAGTTTTTACTACATTTGATCCATATCGGTTTGTATTTTTACACTGTAAAGATACAAATCCGGTATTAAAATACCTGGTTTTCGTAAAAAAAAAACATTGCAAAAGTTTTATAAAACAAAAAATATATTTTGTTTTCATGCATACGGCCAAGTCTCTCAAAGATAACAAAAAAAATCATCACATCGTATTTTCATACAATAAAAAAATATATGTTTTAGCATGCATTTTGGTTTTAATAACCAATTTATTAAAGCAATGAGAACTAGGCCAATATTTCAAAAATACCCAAAAAATAATTTTGTCTTATTTTAGTATCTGGGATTACGAATTTATACGTAAAACGTATTCCTGATATTAAAAATATAGTTTTTATATAGACGTTAGAACGACTAGGTTTTTACCCGATAAGATAAGGACCTCCTTACTAAGGAGGACTTTCATTGAACCATAGACAGACCAACAGTTAAAAATATAATAACACCTTAGCTTTTTATCAGACAATCAAAGAATGCAGCTTACCTTAGGTAAGGCGTATTTGGGGTGCTAATACGTTCCCTCTACACAACTAGTCCCCGTACCCGATCTCTGAGACCAGTTAGGGTTTCTAGTGACCAAAATACTAGGTGGCGACTCCCATTCCCTTTGTTTTTGTCTGATTTGTTTATGTTTTCGTGTGTTTATTGTTAATATTTCTTTCCTTTTGTTATTTGCTTATATGCTTTAAATTTTTTACACATATTGTTCATGCATTGTATAGAACTGTCTCATGCATCACATACTTTGATTTTGAGAAGCACACACAATCTTTAAGTTAGGTGGGGAATTAGTGATCTGCTCTATGACTATTGGTCAGGGTTCAGATGTGTGAAACACCCAACTCATATCTGATAGCCTGCTTGGTAATGGTGGGCATACATGCCTTAATTGTTCCTTGCAACGCCCCCATTCTGTCTTTATGAAGAACGTCACTGGGCAGATATAAGACCCTTTCAAGACCAGATAGAAAACCTACCCATTCTCACTTAATAAATAGAGCTTGTCCTTAAGATATATATCTTACTTTCATTTGCATCAAGATTAATAATGTTAAATTCATCAATCCAGGTTTTTTAAGCTGAAATCATGACTAAGTACCTATCTTTCTTTGTAATGTGTTCTGGTAACCTACCATGATAAGAACTTAGCAAATCCTCCTTTACAGCAATCAGTTCAACTCAGAAATCTTGCCTAAAGGATTACAAAAGTCATGAATCAGTTCTAAAATACACATCGCATGTTCATCATATTTTTATCACGTATTTGTTTATAATTTATCATATGCACACCAGATTGTGAAACATAGCTCCCCCATCCAAAGTCTACCACACCCAGTCCAAATCAAGGATGGAGAATGAAGAAAGAGCTCACTTAGAGTCACATTATCAGATCGAGTTAGAATCCATAAAAAATGAAGTTGTTCGACTGACCGACCCACTCGAGCAACTTCTAAGAGCTAAGAATGGGGAAGGAAGATCCGCACAACCGCCTGCAGAAGCGTCAGCAACTCACATCCCTCAAGCATCTCAAAACCAGGGGGCAAATTCAGCCAATGAACAACACTTTGTGCCCATCATCCCTATCCAGCCAACTCATGCTCCAATCATTATGGACTTAACGGCGGAGGGAACCCCGGATAATAGGTCTACCAGTTTGATGGACCATGACAAGCTGTTTGCTTTGGAAGAAAGATTAAGGGCAGTTGAGGGTAATGACTGGTTTGACCCCATGCGAGCAGCCGAAGTATGTTTGGTACCGAACATCGTGGTACCAAAGGATTTCAGGATACCAGATTTCATTAAGTACACTGGTTTGGAATGCCCAAACACTCACCTTCAATCCAACTGCAACAAAATGGCACAAGTAATCCGTGATGATAAATTGCTAATCTATTTCTTTCAGGATAGCCTCACAGGATCTGTTTTGAACTAGTATATGAGGTTAGACAATGTCAGGATCAGGAGCTGGAGAGATTTGGTGGAGGCTTTCCTTAAGCAGTACAAGTTTAACCTGGAAATCGCTCCAGATCGAACAAGTCTAATGTCAATGGAGAAAAGGAGTCAAGAGTCAGTAAGGGCCTATACCAAAGGTGGAGGGATGAGGCAACACATGCCCAGCCCCCTTTAATAGAAACAGAGATGGTGACCTTATTTGCCAATACCTTCAAGGCACCTTATTATGAGCACCTAATGGGTAGCTCATCTCAACATTTCTACGATGCGGTATGCATAGTTGAAAGGATAGAGCAATGGATTAAAGCTGGACACATAGCTGAGCCGTTGGAGAAGAAGGGTTTTATTGGAAGGAAGAGGAAAGGTGACATTAACAACTTGGAAGGTGGGTACAAGGGCAAGAGAGTGGATTCCCATAACTCACAAATACCTACCTCTCAATTTTCCCACATGAACTTTAGCAAATCTTTTCCCCCTAATCGAACAAATAACCAGTCAAGCAACCAAAACAACCACCAAAGACCAAATACAAGATACACTTTAGAACAACTGCCGCCATTACCCATACCTTTGAAGGACATGTATGCTAAGGCATTGGACACATAGCTCTTATCCCTGCACTACCACTGCAACCACCATTCCCAATCTGGTACAAGCTCAAGTTGACTTGCGAGTACCATGTTGGTAATCTCGGGCATGGGATTGAAACCTGTTATGCTTTCAAGAAGAGGTTGTTAGAGCTCATCAAGATAGGATGGGTATCATTCGAAGACACACCCAACGTTAATTCAAACCCGTTGCCTAAACATGCCGCAAGTAATAGTGGAGTGGGTATGATAGAAGTTGGGAATCAAAGCAAGGCGTTGAAGGTGTCCATGAAGAAATTGTACGACATGTTAGTACAATCAGGATTTCTAAAGGTAAATGTTGAATGCCATTTGGAGGGATGGGAGTATTGTGAGTTCCATGGAAATGAGGGACATCATATTGAGGATTGCATCGAGTTTCGCGAAAAGATTGTGAAAATGTTGATAATAGGGGAGTTGAGGATTGAACCCATGGAGGGCAGTCGTGAGGTGAGTATGATGGAAGGTCAAGATAAGATGACAGGAGTATGTAGGGTCCAACCAACAGCTAATGGGCCACCAAAGTTAATCTTGGTTAAACCTTCTTACACAAAAGGAAATCACAAGGCCATGCCTTATAATTATGGCTATGCCTCCAACATTCGAGCTCCTATTCCTTTGTTCCAAACTGAGATCAGTGGTTTGACTCGAAGTGGCCGGTGCTTCACGCCAGAGGAGTTGCGGAAGGCAAAAGGCAAATAAGTGGTAGATCTTGGTAAAGCACTAGAAGTTAATAAGCCAGTAACTGAAGAGGAGTCGAATGAGTTTTTGAAGTTGATAAAGCATAGCGAATATTGCATAGTAGATCAACTAAAAAAGACTCCAGCTAGGATCTCCCTTATGTCCTCGATACTCAGCTCTGAGCCGCATCGAAACGCCTTGCAAAAGGTATTGAATGAGGCTAACTCATTTTCTTTTACTTTACTCCTTTGTAATCTCAGTTAACTGGCTTTCCACCTCTATATATTTCTTGCTCAACTCCTCATACTTCCCAATTCTATCCATCAGCTCAGCCCGAACTTGTGCAAATTTCTCTTAGTAATATTATGCACTTCTTTGACAATCATTGAGGTCAATCTTCAATGCTTCAAGTTCAGAGCAACTTTGCATCCAATCCAAACTCATCCCTCCTAGCTCCTTCTCATTTTCTTCTTTAGCAATTTTCTCCTCACCCAACTTCTTTAACTCAAGGTTTATTATTCTCACATCTCTAGACTGTATTTGCTCATCTAGAAAGGCTCTCCTTTTATCCCCTTTTAGCGTCATTTCTTCTAACATCACCTTGTCTTTTCTTCTTTTGCTCAACTCTATCTTAAGTTTTTCCACTTGTCCTCTCAGTTCTTCTTCATTGTTGATCCTTTTCCTTTTGATCAGCTCCTCCACAGTTTGGGAAGATCTAACTCCTACATAAGGCATGGATGAAATAACTAAGTCTCCCCATCTTGTATATTCTTCACTTGCACTTAGATCCCTCAAACCTTCCATTTTAACCAAAACCAGATGTTGCTAATCTTGTTTGATGATATCCAAAACAACTTGTGCAATGGGATCTTTAAACAACCCAAAGAATTGAGCAATTCCCATAGTTCTTGGAATGAATTGTATGCCCCTAAGTTGTCTTATCACAAGGGCTGGAGCATAACTTACATAACCTGTGATCCCTACCAAAGACACCCAGCGTCTTTGCCCACAACTCACCAAAACATCCACTATCGTGACCTATGGGGCTCCACTTGAAATCACTATTACACAAATTTTCTAGTTTGCCTACCAAGGCAAACAATAAGGAAGTGATCAACAATCTAGGTTCATGGTATCTATTAAGAGGTGTCATGTTAAATAACAAATAAAAAATAGGTATAAAGCAACTACACCAATTGTGACCAAAAAGAGCGAAAACAAGAAGGTTGGAAAACAAAATCAGACAGAATTAAAAAATAAATCATAAAATATTTGAAAGCCTTAAAAGTTCACCATATGTTACGTAACCATGATTTGATATTTTGTTTTTATTTTAATCTAAAAACATATTTATTATTTAATCTTTATGACAATGCAAAAACATGACCTTATTATATATATATATATATAAATCCTGAGATAATCAAGGCTGGATTAAATTAAAGAAAATAAACTAAACTAAAAAGAAGTGGGGGCAAAACGAATACATTTAAAGAAAATGAGGTCTAAATGCAAATAAGAATAATTATAGAGCATAAATACTATTCTTCTTACCAAAAACAGATCTGCAACTATTGTGAAGAAAGAAAAGAGGGAGTTTTGGTATCTATTTTTACAGATCAAGAGAGAAACACCAAATTTCAAGAACCCATCTAAGATTAAGGGTTATAGGTAAAAATATGCATTGGTAGGCAAGTGATTAGCAAGAAAAAATTGAACAAGAAGAGAAGAGGGGAGGGTCGACTATCATTAGAAAGAAAAGGAGAGATCGAGACCTTCATTTGTATCGGGTAAGAAATTCTAAACATGGTCTTATGAATTGTTTTAAAGTCGATTATGAATTAATGCCTGGATGTTGAATTATAGATTTGAGTTCTATAACTCCAGATATAGTTAAAAATCTGAGGAGAGGTCAGATAGTAACAGTTCCAAAACGAGACAGTAATAGTTGGACAGTAACAATCCAAGTGTTTGTTGATGAGCGATTTTGACTATCTTAGAGGCAGAACTGGGTTCTCCTTAAATATAGAACTTGTAGCCTCATGTCTTATCTTTCCAACGACACAAATTTTGCTTGAATCAGAATTTTAGAACTCCAGATATAGTTAAAAATTTGAGGAGAGGTCGGACAGTAACAGTTCAAAAACGAGACAATAACAGTTGGACAGTAACAGTCCAAGTGTTCGTTGATGAGCGATTTTGACTATTTTAGAGGCAGAACTGGGTTCTCCCTAAATCATAGAATTTGTAGCCTCATGTCTTAGCTTTCCAACGAAACTAATTTCACTTGAATCGGAGTTATATAACTCTAGATATAGTTAAAAATCTAAGGAGAGGTCAGACAGTAACAGTTTAAAAATTATACAGTAACAGTTGGACAGTAATAGTCCAAGTGTTTGTTGATGAGCAATTTTGACTATCTTAGAGATAGAACTAGGTTCTCCTTAAACATAGAACTTGTAACCTCATGTCTTAGCTTTCCAACGACACAAATTTCACTTGAATCGGAGTTCTATAACTCCATATATAGTTAAAAATTTGAGGAGAGGTCAGACAGTAACAGTTCAAAAATGAGACAATAACAGTCCAGGTGTTTGTTGATGAGCGATTTTGACTATCTCAGAGGCAAAACTGGGTTCTCCTTAAATCATAGAACTTTTAGCCTCATGTTTTAGCTTTCCAACAACACTAATTTCCTTTGAATCGGAGTTCTATAACTCCAGATATAGTTAAAAATCTGAGGAGAGGTCAGACAATAACAGTTCAAAAACAAGGCAGTAATAGTTGGACAGTGACAGTCCAAATATAAAGAAAGGAATGATAACTCGGATTGGACAAAGAACGACAATAATAATGAGTGAAATAAGAAAAACATAAAATACTAAGAAATGACTAAAAGAAAGACTTATTGGTTATTGATATGGTTATTATAAAACATATCCTTGAGTGAGGAAAATTTAAGAGATAAACCTGTGATTTGCAGGAGGGACCACAGGCGTGCAACAACAGCAGCAGGGGAGCACGAGTAGAGCTTCTATTGCAAGTTGGTGAATTACACCTTTACCTTCTACGTAAATTCCATGTTTATATATATATTATTGATGTGAAATGTGAATTACCGAATGTATGTGTACTCAAGGGGAAAGGTTGTTGTGTGAATAGCTAAGTGATGAAATTATCACTGACAAATGAAATATGAGAAGTGTGATTTGAGGTGCAGACTAGCATATATTTAGTGTATGTTAGGATCCCAGGTAAGGGGATCGCCATGTTTGGACTAGCATACATTCAGTGTATGTTAGGATCCCGGGTAAGGGAATCACCTTGCATCCACTCCTATGGGATGATGATGATGATACCAGTGAAAGGGGTATTGGTAATGGGTTAAACTTAGATAATCAGTTTGATCTTATAAAGTCTGGAATGGAAGATAATAGTGAAAGAGGGAATGGTTATTAATAGTTTGAATAAGAAAGAGATTCTAATGAAAACCAGAAATGAGAAGTGAACAAAATATGAATGCATGTTACCCTGTTGAAATTGTTTGATATTCGTGTTGTTATTTTTTTATGTGATAGTCACCTTTCAATAACATGTATTTTGTTTCAGGAACATCACATGCACGACAAGAGTAGATCCTAGCTTATGTTCCCTTCTTGTAATTTAGGTTATAGGGGGTATACCCTTATATTTTGTATAATTAATGTTTAAACTTGATTGAATGAACTTAATCTCTGTAGTTCATGTAACCATTTTTCATGTCTAAGTATTTACTTTTTATTTCATCCATAATGATATTTTGTTATATAATGTATATCATGAATATAGTGGGTAATAGGTGTGAGAATATTATGGAAATTAAAACCCAAGATGATTGAGTCGGGATTAAGTTATGAAATGCGAGTTATTAGAAGTGTAAACAGGTTACATGTCAATAACTTGGGACCTTCCGGTATAAGGGGGAATCCGTTGAAATTTTGGTAAATTTTAATATGAAAACCATGAATATATATATATATATATATAAGGAAAAAAAATACTCTATTTTCTGTTGACATGAGAGTGTTGTTTTTATCCCGGAATGGGAGATGTCACAGTTAGTATTAGAGCCCAGGTTGCTAATCTGGGGATAGGAATGATTATATGATTTTGAAATGTGTTTCAGGATGGTGAGAACAAGGCAAGGAGCCAGGACTAATCCATCCCCAGTTTGGGGAAGTGACCAGAGTTTTCGAAATGAAAGTGATCCAGACTAGGATCCCTTGGAAGACACCTCCTCTCATATACCTGCAACATCAGTGTACTCTGAAGCATGAAACACATGACGAGTCAGTGAGACTTCGAGATGATTCGTTGTCCCGTCAAATAGATGTGTCCATACCCGAGGTATCAGACAGACGGGGGGGAGATAATATACCCCCACCAGTGGAACCGGTAGCTGGATCAAACCTATTTTCAGATTATGCTTTTATGAAACATATAGTCAGAGCTGTAGCAGCAGGAATGGTAGCGGGAGCCTCCGGTACAACTCCTAGATTAGGGGGAGTAGTCACTATAGTGCAATGGGTGAAGGGTATGAGAGAGATGGGTTGTATGACTTACGGTGGTGGAGAGGAAGCTGAAGTTGCTGGGCATTGGCAGAGGAAAGTGGAAAGAGTTATAAATCAGATGCAGGTGCCAGAGGAGCTATGAGTGGATTGCGTGACTCGGCTATTGGTTGATAGTGTCCACTCTTGGTGGGAGACCATTAGAGAGAGGAGATCAGGGGAGGTATTGAGATGGAGGGACTTTCGTGAAGAGTTTGAGGAGAGGTACTATTCTTGGGAACATAAGAGGGAGAAAGAACAAGAGTTCTTGGATTTGAGGCAGGGAGATTTGATAGTTCTGGAGTATGACAGGAGATTTCAGGACTTAGCAGCTTTTGCCTCCACCTACCTTTCCACATAACACCACAGAGTGGAGAGGTTCTGTGATAGACTGAGGCGGGAACTGAGGATGATATTGATAGCCATGTAGTTTCAGTCTGTGCGGGAATTGGTACGGGCAGCTCAGGGTATGAAGAGGGTAATAAGGGATACCCCAAAACTGGTGGTTGAGCAAAGTCAAGTAATTGGAGCTAAGAAGAGAGATTTTGAGTTTTTAACTAGCAGACCTCCTCTCCCAAAGAAAGAGAAGAGTGGGCAATCATCTAGTCAGTTCCAGAAAAGGGGCGGAAGTTCCATCCCAAGAGGGAACGTAGGAGGATCTAAACGGGTCGGTGGAAGAGGAGCTTGGGGAGGAAAGTCTAGACAGGGAGTCAAAACTGCTGGAGGGTCTATCGAGCAAAGGGACCAGTATATCCATTTTGTCATAGGTGTGAGTAGCGACACCCTGGAGATTGCTCTGCGATGCCAAGGAGATGTTATATTTGTAGAGGTGAGGGGCATCGATGGAAAGAGTGCCCGCATGTAGGAAGAGGCTGTTACTATTATGGGGACACGAGTCACAAGAAGAAGGACAACCTCGTAGAACTACCAAAGGAGCCCATGGTCGGAGGATTGAGGTTCAGAGCCAGCAATAATTGGTGATAGTCAATCGTCCTATCAGGCCTACCCAATCAAGGACGAGTGCTACTCTTGGGAGGCCCAGAAATCAGGAAGGGAGGACTCAAGGTCGGGTATACCACATGACCTACGAGGATGTGGGAGGTGTACCTGATGTGGTGGCAGGTACCTTACAGTTAGATACAATGCACGTTTATGCTTTAATTGACCCTAGAGCTAGTCATTCCTTTGTATCTTATAGAATTGTGAATAACTTGCATGTGTTATCTAATAACTTGGATGTAGGAGTGACAATTAGTACACCTCTAGGGGAGAATATACATATTGACGATATTTATAGAAGGGTAAAACTATATATTGGGGGGTTAGAACTGACAGTAGATCTTATGTCGTTAGAGCTATATGATTTTGATGTAATTCTAGGTATGGATTGGCTAAGTAAACATAAGGCACAAGTGGATTGTTTCACCAAGACGGTGACAATCCAAGGAATAGGTGATAAAAGAGTAGTGTTTAAAGGGGAAAGAAAAGTAATTCCAAGTTGTGTAATCTCAGTCTTGGTGGCTAGAAAATTATTGTGGAAGGGTTGTTCTGCTTGGTTAGCCCATGTAAGAGAGCTGGAAAAGGGAAGCATAGATTTGACTAGTATTCCTATTGTAAGAGAGTTTTGAGATGTATTCCCAGAAGAGTTGTCGGGATTACCTCCAGTTAGAGAAATCAAAGTTTCCATAAAAACTATTCTAGGAGTTTCTCCTATAGCCCAGTTTCCTTATAGGATGACACTTATGAAATTGGTGAAACAGAAGGTCAAGCTTCAAGAATTGTTAGATAAAGGCTTCATCCGGCCTAGTAACTCACCTTGGGGAGCTCCGGTTTTGTTTGTAAAGAAGAAGGATGGCACCCTTCGTTGTGCATCGATTATCGTCAATTGAATAAAGTGACGGTGAAGAACAGTACCCACTTCCACGAATAAATGACTTGTTTCATCAGTTGAAGGGTGCTAGGGTGTTCTCTAAGATAGATCTGAGATCTGGATACCATTAGTTGAGAATCAAGGAACAAGACATACAAAAAACTGCATTTCGAACCCCTTATGGGCATTACGAGTTTTTAATGATGCCTTTCGGGTTAATCAATGCTCTGGCCATGTTTATGGACTTGATGAATCGAGTGTTTCGGCCTTGCCTGGACCAATATGTGATTGTATTTATTGACGATATCTTGGTGTATTCAAACTCTCACTTGGAACATGAACAACATCTAAGGGTTGTGCTATAGACCTTAAGGGAGAATCAATTATATGCCAAGCTGGATAAGTTTGAGTTTTGGCTTCCGGAAGTGATATTTTTAGGCCATGTAATATCCAAAGAAGGAATACTTATGGATCCAAGAAAGGTTGAGGCCGTATTAAAATGGGAAAGGCCTACCAACGTGACAGAAATCCGGAGTTTCTTGGGTCTTGCTGGATATTACCGAAGGTTTATTGAGGGGTTCTCCACCATAGCATCACCTTTAACAAAGCTGACCCGCAAGGAAGTCAGGTTTGTTTGGTCGGAAGAGTGTGATGCGAGCTTTCAAGAACTGAAGGAGAGGCTCACTTCTGCTCCTGTGCTGGCCCTTCCATCAGGGATAGAAGGGTTTGTGGTATATAGTGATGCCTCAAAAAGGGGCCTGGGATGTGTATTGATGCAACACGGGCGTGTGATTGCTTATGCATCAAGACAGCTAAAGTCACATGAGGTGAATTACCCGGTTCATGACCTAGAACTTGCAGCGGTGGTGTTTGCCTTAAGAGTATAGAGACATTACTTGTATGGGACACAAGTTCAAATCTTTACAGACCATAAAATTTTGAAGTATTTGATGTCACAGAAGGAGTTGAACATGCGGCAGAGAAGATGGGTAAAGTTAATAAAAGATTACAATTGCATTATTGATTACCATCCTGGTAAGGCTAATGTAGTAGCCGATGCCTTGAGTAGGAAGGGAAAAATAGTGATGAATGATATGGAGTTAAAGGAACAGGAAAGTATAGTGGAATTAAAACAAATGGGCTTGCAGCTAAGTGTAGGGCCCGAGGGGTCACTATTAGCTTAGTTAAAGATCCGATCTGTGTTTCGAGACAAGGTCTTGGTGGCTCAACAAGCAGATGGTAAAGTAAAAGAGATCAAGGGGATGGTAAACAAGGGTATAGAGACATCATTTCAAATGCTATCCAATGGGCTAATAGCTATAGGAAGGCGAATTTATTTGCCTAAGGATAAGACTTTGAAAGATGAAGTATTAAGAGAAGCGCATGAATCTCAATTTGCTACTCATCCTGGGAGTACAAAGATGTATAGGGATTTAAAGGAATACTACTGGTGGCCAAATATGAAGAGGGAAATAGCAAAATTTGTGTCCATCTGTGAGATCTGTCAACAAGTAAAGATAGAGCACTAGAAACCTGTAAGGGAATTACAGTCATTATCAATTCTGGAATGGAAATGGGAGGATATTTCTATGGATTTTGTGACGGGATTACCTAGGGGAAAGAAGGGTAATGATGCCATATAGGTGGTCGTGGATCGACTAACGAAATCTGCTTTGTTTTTGCCTATGAAGATGACTGATTCAGTGGATAAACTAGCAAAATTGTATGTAAATGAAGTAATCAGACTTCATGGAGTGCCAATTTCAATTATATCGGATTAGGATCCAAGGTTCATATTGAGGTTGTGGCCTAGCTTACAACAGGCAATGGGGACAAAGTTGAATCTGAGCATGGCATTTCATCCTCAAATGGATGGTCAATCTGAAAGGACCATTCAAACTCTGGAGGATCTCCTAAGGTCCTGTGTGTTGGAGTTTGGAGGGAATTGGGAGGATCTTCTGCCCTTGGTGGAGTTTACTTATAATAATAGCCACCAAACTACCATTGGTATGGCTCTATATGAAGCATTGTATGGGAGGAAATGTCGTACCCTAATTTGTTGGGAGGAAGTAGGAGAAAGGAAGCTTTTGGGACCTAAAATGGTGCAACTGACAACTGACAAGGTGAGGGTGATCAAAAGGAGGATGAAGGAAGCCCAGGATAGACAAAAAAGTTACGCAGATTGCCGAAGAAGGCCGTTGGAATTCCAAGTGGGGGATAAAGTATTTTTTAAGGTGGCTCCTTGGAAAGGCATCATTCGATTTGGAGTAAAAGGGAAATTAGCCCCGAGATATATTGGCCCTTTTGAGATTAAGGAAAGAATCTGGCCTGTTGCTTATCAATTAGAATTGTCTGTATATTTGGATAAGATTCACAATGTGTTCTATGTGTCATTGTTGCGAAAGGCCAAGATAGACCCCTCATGGGTATTGCCACAGGTTCCTTTGAAGATTAAAGGGGATCTAACCATGAAAACTTAGATCTTAGAAGATCTTAGATCAAGATGAGAAGTTGTTGAGGAATAAGAGAGTTCCCTTGGTGAGAGTATTATGGAGCAGCTCTCGAATAGAAGAAGAAACATGGGAAAGAGAATCCGAGATAAAGGAGAAGTTTCCGCACTTATTCTCCGACATAGGTACGTAACTTGAATTTCAAGGATGAAATTTTGTTATTAGAAGGGGAGAATGTAAATCCCGAGATAATCAAGGCTGGATTAAATTAAAGAAAATAAACTAAACTAAAAAGAAGTGGGGGCAAAACGAATACATTTAAAGAAAATGAGGTCTAAATGCAAATAAGAATAATTATAGAGCATAAATGACACGACCAAAAGATTGATGTCTTCTCCCAAGTGCAGGAGTGTCGAAGTAATAAATAACCCGGCAAGACCGGGGTCGAACCACAGAGAGGTTAATTGTATAAATTTTAGTTAACAACAACACAATAACAACAACAATAATAGTAATAATAATAATAATAAAGAAGAAGTTGATGAGAACTTTGAGATGGAAGATTAACGTAAGGATTAAACAATGATAGCAACAAATGTCAAGGTTAGAGGATCCACTAATGGTACGTCAAACAAGTATAGTATAAACTCTTACTAATCAACTGGAAACCACACACAAAGGAGGTTCCACTCGGATTATAAATTGTTAACATGATT
>Ga0325405_1000364_pt1 | contig 43125 bp, 38 predicted proteins | sample PopdelMetagenome_21_FD_205663 | JGI IMG/M metagenome (GOLD analysis project Ga0325405, IMG submission 205663) | Populus deltoides microbial communities from Bellville, Georgia, United States - Xylem-Control-R2 | ecosystem: Host-associated > Plants > Phyllosphere > Stem > Wood/Secondary xylem... | reverse complement strand
TTTAAACTATTTCTGGTCATGTTGGGAATTTTAGTACAAGTTGTCATTGAGAGTCATTTTATAGATGAACTTGAATTTCAGTTCTTATCCTTTGATTTGTGTCCTTTGCAGGTGCATCATCCTTTACTATCGTTTGAACTCTCCAATTTGCCTTTATGTGCTACAATACTCCTACTTTGTCATGCATTATTGTATTTATTGGGTTTATAACACAGAGTTTGTGAGGAATCTGATGCAATGGCAACGTCTAGTAAGTTTGATCTGTCTTCTGATAGCCCAGATAGGCAAATATACACCAGTGGTCAGCGTGGATCCCACTTAGCTGCTCAGATGGACAGATTGAGTAGCTTTCGTGAGAGCATGGGGAATCCAATCCTATCTTCTCTCCCGAACATGACCCGAAGCAGTGCTGTTGTAGTACAGGGAGATGTGGTGAACTTCTTACATTGCTTGCGTTTTGATCCAAAGGTGGTGGCCTCAGATCACAAATCTAGTCGTCAAGGGGACTTTAAACGACATGTGAATGCTGCTCTTGGAATTTCAGCAGATGACTCTACTGGTTCTTTAAAAGGCAAGGTGGTATCGTCTCCCTCACCTGAGCAAATCAAGCGAGTCAAGACTGGTCTGCGTGAAAGCTCAGTCAAGGGCAGGTAGTTCTTTGAATATTTTGCATCTTACACCATACTTTTTACTAGTTTAATTGAGTCTTATTAAATAATAGGGAACGTGTGAAGATTTTTAATGAAGCCTTGTCTGCATTCAACAAGTTTTTCCCATCCATACCATCAAAGAAGAGGTCTAGATCAGAAGGTTATTCTAATGATCGACCTAATGCTTCAGTATCAATTGATCGGTCAGTCCTTGCTCCAGGTCTGTGTAAAATGGGAATTCAAAATCATTCAGCCACCAGTGGTTTTGAACTTGAACAGCAAAAGCCAGAAGAACAGACCAAAAATGCTGTTCCAAACAAGCGCACACGAACTTCTTTGGTGGATGTGCGGGTATGTCACTTATATTTTCCTGCTACTTGTTCTTGCACTACTCATATATGATGGTTTATAATTTTCTTTTATTACCAATTATGATTTTTTTAATTAATCTGTAAAGTCCACATGACTTGTGATTTTGGCTACTGTTTAGGCATTATTTCCTTTTCTGGGTTGCATTTGTAAGCCAGTAGTGGTATATTTGACCCTAAACTGATATCTCCCTTAATATTACATGGAAGATTCCTGTCTTTAGCTAATTTACCTTTTTTTTTTCTTTTTTTTTATTCCTTTTCATTCAGAATCTCACTGGATTTGAACCCCTTCTTCATCCCCTTCGAAGGAGGAAGGGATGGTACCAGGCGGTTCAGTTACCAGCTATTATTTACAGCTCTATTAATTATAAGACTTATTTTTTGTGGCACCTTGGTTTCCAGTGCCTAATCATAGTGTTAGTGGTGCCTGCCAGGTTTTCCAAATGTTATGGACATTTGTGTCTTAGTTTCTTTAAGTGAAAGAGTACTTACAAGCTCTGATTGATAAAGATGAATATGCAGGGTAATTCTCTGGTCAGGTCATCTGTTACTGTTGACAAAGATAGGGAAGTGCCAAGGTTTGCAAATAATGGTGCAGTTCAAGGTGATCAAACTTTATCAATTGGTGTTGATGGTTGGGAAAAGAAAAAAATGAAGAAGAAACGTTCTGGGATAAAGCCAGATGTTTCTTCTAGTGTGTTGTCAACTAAACCCACAGATGGCTATCGGGAACCAAAACAGGGAGCGCCGCAAATACCTGTTACTGATGCTCGTTCAAGATTGAACATTGATTCCCATGTGTTCAGGTATGCGTTCTGAAATTGATCTATAATTCTATACCTGCATGTGATTACTACAATAGTGCTTGTGAATATACACCACTATGTTTTTTCCATTTTGCAAAGTTATCATTTTGCCATGAGTGTTAAGAGTTCCTGATTCTACCCTCTGTTATTGCATGATTATTGTTTTCAAGCCTTATGGCTATTTTGCTCCAATAGGAGGATTGGTAACAACAATCATGCAGTTTGCTATTGTTTGTGACATGATATTTTAATACCATATTTATTTTACGCTGCTCTTGTTTCTTTCCTTTTCGTTATCATCCTCTTTCCATTTATGGTTGTGAGTCTACAGTCTAGAATTTTTGGGGGAGCCAACTTCATTTATATTTTTGCTGGAAATTCATCATAAGCAAATGCTTGTTAATTTGAGATGAAATTCAGAAAGCTATCAATTTCTGTACGTACCAAAGTTGTATTAATAAAAAAGCGAAAACACTGGGGAGAAAAATGGCACACCTATATGATAAAAATGTAGCTATCTTTTTTGAATTCAGTGATTATCTTTTCTTTATGTTATTTTTTCCTGTGCTGTATTTTTCTTATTTGGGCTAGTTTCAAGGAAACAGTGGAAGAAAAACAACTCAGTTAACAGCAATAGAAGTCAAAGCACATATGGTTACACCTGCTGCCTAACACACACAGATACTGTCTTGAATGCCTATTTATGAAGGAGATAAAATTGCATATTTTGTCAAGATGTTTTCGCAATAATACAATTCGCCTTTTGTTTCAGTTGTTGTCTTTAAGTATTGCTATAGCGATAATCTGGTTAGCATATGCTGTGCTTGAGTAGCTGTAAAGATCTGTGAAGTTCCTGCAACTCTTTGATTAGATTGAAACCCATCACTAGTTTTGGGAACAGTGAAAGGATTTTTTCCAAGGTTTTGGCTTCATGTGATGGTCCTGGCTTTCATTGAAACAATAATTAAAAGTAGCTGCAGTTATGGTAAATTATTCTTAGATTTCTTTTTGTTTTCTTTAATCTGCTTAATTGAACTTTAGAGGAAGATATGTTTGGTTATATATTTTGGTAATTGCTTGACATTCGGTAATCTTCAGTTTGTGAAGCAAGATTAACTTGTATTTCACTATAGGCCTGGAGTTTCTAATAGTGCTGTTGGAGTTGGAAAAACAGATGGTATCTCACAATCGACAGGCTTGAGTGTGCGATCAATAACCCCTAGGACTGACCTGGATGATGGTTCTCTTCAAATTGATAGGAGAGAACACCCTCTTGGTTCAGACAAGGAAAGGGTGAATGTCAGAGCTGTTAATAAGTATGCATTGCATCCTTAACACATTCATTCACATACATTTGTTGTTATTCATATTCTATTGCATATTAGTATTATGGACTTTTGTTTAGCTTTGTTTCTTTCAATATCATTCTGGGGTTTTCTCTTCGGATAAATAGAAGATTTCTTGTTCTTTGAATTGTTTTTTCCTTGAATATTTACAGGGCACTTTCTTTTGCTTTATCAAGCCCTTCTTTTGCACTGTTAATATGTTTGATCAGAATGTGCATGGATTCACTTTTCTTTGTTCCTCTACAACGCTCAGGGAAAGTGTTAGGGATGATTTTAATTCTGTTAGTCCCATTTCCGGTGCAAAAATGAATCTGTCTATTCGGGCTCCCCGATCGGGTTCAGCCATTACATCGAAGTTTTCCCCAGTTTTCCATAGAGCAACTGCTCCCAATGATTGGGAGCTCTCTCATTGTCCAAACAAGCCCCCTGCTGTTGGAGCTAACAACCGCAAACGCACTGTATCTGCTCAGTCTTCATCTCCGCCTGTTGCCCACTGGGCCAGTCACAGGCCACAGAAGATCTCTCGAACTGCAAGAAGAAAAAAATTGGTTCCCATTGTTAACAATGATGAGAGTCCCACTTTGGATAGTGTATCTGATGTTTCAGGTAATGAAATTGGGGCAGGATTTGCCAGGCGCTTGAAATTAAAAGGTGACACCTTATTGTCAGCCGTGCTATCAGAAAGTGAAGAATCAGGGGCTACAGAGGTTAAATCTAAAGATAAGAGCAGAAAGTCTGATGAGATGGATGAGAAAGCTGGACAGAATGTACAAAAGATATCACCTTTGGGCCTTCCATCAAGAAAGAACAAGCCAGTTTCAGGTGAAGATCTTGGAGATGGCATTCGCAGGCAAGGGAGGATTGTGAGGGGTTTTACTTCAACAAGGTATCCTATGCCAACAGCAGTTGAGAAGCTTGGCAATGTTGGAACAGCAAAGCAGCTTAGAAGTGCCAGACTTGGTTTAGATAAAAATGAAAGGTCAAACATTCTCCATCAATTTTTCTAGTTATCCTTCAAATGTCTTTATTTTGTCTAGCATTGCTGCACTCAGATTGGAAACTCATATTTTCATGAAATATTTTTATGCAGCAAGACAGGCCGTCCCCCAACAAGAAAACTCTCTGATCGTAAGGCTTATACACGCCAAAAGCACACAACAGTCAATGCAATAGTAGATTTTCTTGGTAGTTTACTTTGAAGTCTCTGAGAATTTCTGATTCCCTAAATGTTTTCTTTCCGTCTTTTCTTTTCTGTCTATTTACTTTTGGTCTTAATTTTTTAGTTGGTTCAGATGATGGGCATGAAGAGCTGTTGGCTGCTGCAAGTGCTGTTATTAATCCTGGTACTTGTAACTGAAAATTTGTATTCTGTTTAATTGCTTGAATTCTGTCGTTGTTTGTTAATTGATTTGATTGTCACTGCAGACCAAATGTTTTCCAGTTCATTTTGGAGGCAAATGGAGCCATTCTTTGGTTTTATATCTGATGTAGACATTGCTCACTTGAAACAACAGGTAAAGCCCTTTGTTTTTAGTTTTGGTTTATGTAGGATGTATTACAATTGCTCTACCTCCTTTTAGCAGCATTTTATATATGCAACTATGGTCATTATGGATTAATTAATGTGAAAGCTTAAGCACACAGCTAAGGATGAGTCCTGTTTGACCTGCATTGAATTTAAGGATGTGTGTGTGAGAGAGAGGGAGGCTGACCTTTAAGTACAGTCTCTTCCTTGTATACCCAAAATTGTTGTAGGGAATTTACAAGCCCTTAATTAATGACATTCTTAATAGACTTCTATATTTATTAAAATTTCATTGTTTGTGTGCTAAATAATTTAGCAGTATTACGCGTGGCTACATGTTGAACTTCTTATGACAGTCAACACACTCTGGTCATGTTGCAAAAAAGTTCAAACTATTTTATTGCTTCTCTTTCTATTTTGTTATCATTTTAAGGTTGCCCTGTTATGTGGAATTATATTCTTGCTGTCAGCAACATTCATTCAATAAGTTTGTATCCAACAGCATGTAGGTAGAAAAAGAAGAGTTTTTCATTAAGGGAGATGACAACCCCCATAATAAAATTATGCATATTGATATAAGCTCCTGTTTCAACCCAATTACAAATGGCATATACCTTTGAATTTGAACTATCAACCATTCACAAATACCTCCCACCTACAGTAGACCATGTATGGAGTCTTGACACTTGAATCTCTCTTTGGTACACTTCTATATTCTTTCATGAAGGTCTCCTTTGTCTTGATTGAGACTAGGAGTAAATCTCTCCTTGGTACACTTCTGTATTCTTTTGTGAAGGTCTCCATCTTGGTTAAGATTAGCAGTAAATAGATTTGCCTATATCTCCTAGCCAATGATTTGGAAGACTGGTATATATTAAATATGGCAATGAACTCAGATTTTGGGTTTCTTGATTTTGAGTATGGAATCAATGTTGTGTAGGTAGTGTATTGATGCTTTCAATCAGTGTGAAACTTGCTAGAATCTAATGTATTTTTCCACACAACACAAACACATGTATTTGAAATCCTTTTCTACATCATGAATTGTAGTATATTTCTTTCATGAAAAACAAGCATTCCTTTTCTTTTATATTCACCGAATGTATGTCATTTCTGACATGTTATTGTTGTTGCACATCCAAAGCTATATTTTTTTTTTCTTTATGCAAAAGCTTGTCAATGTAATTGATTTTTTCTTTCCTTATTGTTTTAATTAACAAATAGTTGCAGTGCTGGCCGGGGATCCTACTAGCCAATAACTTAAATTTAAGGTTCCACTTATCTGTAATATCTCTATGGAGGTGCTCTATATACAATGTCACAAGCACTCATCTCATACCTTTCAAAATCTCTAATTCTAAAAGCTGTTATTACTGATTAAGAAATATTATGGTGAAAAAATTTCCTATATTATTTTCTACCTGTGATGGCATCGTTTTTGTCAAATAAAATCTTGTCAAAACTGTGACTTATATTAATTTCCTTAATCCTATGATTCATTTTCCAGGGAAGTATTGTATATGCTGCAGTATCAGCAACACAAGTACATTCTGATCCAAACAACTGCAGTAGTGTCCCTAATGGGCATGGGTTATTTGATCATGAGAGGGAAGTTGTGCATGCTGCTGAAACTAGGACTTCAGAACTTCTTCCAGATCAGTTAGTGCATGAAGAGAGAGAAATTCCCCTTTCTCGGATACTCTTGGCAGCCATAATTTCAGAGGAAGATTGTACCCATGGAAATGGAGACCTGGAATTTGATGCGCATGGAGTTGGTTTCGAGCTGGATGAGGAATTGGGATCAAATTGTGTGAATCACCGAGATAATTTTTATTTTTCTGGACATGCTGCATTTAATGGTTACAAGGTGACTGGGAAGCCTGACCATGTTGAGACAGATATTGATATATCAGGCATCCCTAACATGAGTATCGATTCAAACTTCAGACATACTGTAAATGGTGTACTTTCAGATCATGCATTGGTACCTGAGATGGTCTGTTCCAAATTTCAATATGATAATATGAAGATAGAAGAAAAACTTAGTCTGGAGGTTCATAGTCTGGGAATTTTTCCAGAACCATTGGTAAGTTTGCTTCCATATTTAGGTTATCCTTCACTGTTTCATCATTTTTCCTGCATTTGATCTGTGTTTGGACCATGAGGCTGGGTAATGTGTTGGTTCTAATTTTAGCAGCAAATGGCTTCAAATGTTTGATTATTAAGTCAGGATTAATCTGAAGTGTTGCTTTCTGGAGCTTCTTTCCTTTCCCCAATCTTCTTCCTTCTGTCCCCCTTTTGAAGTTCCCCTTCTCTCAGTTGTGGGGAGGCAGGAGCATGGCAGGTTTTGGCAGTATGGCTCCTGGGGCTGCCTTTGAATGTCTTATGTAATGTTATTGCAACAGCGATAAGATCTGTTAACATATACCATTTATTACATAATCCTCATAATTCAGCCTGACATGCAGATGGATGATGAAGGAATCTGTGGGTATATCAGCAAATTAGAGGAGAATCACCATGGGCAGGTACTTCTGATTATACTGTAAAAACCCTTCATAGCAAATGACTTCAATCAATTATCCTCTCTCTCTCTCTCTTTCTCACTCACTCGCTGTATTTATCTTTGGGTACATCTCTAATATTAAATGAAGCAAGATTATGTTTCTCTTTTATTTCCACTGTTTCCTTCCTTTCTGATTTTGGATGACTGTTGTTCAATGTTCTGTACTGTTAAATTTGTTTACTCTTCATTTCAAGTAGGAAGTTGAACTTTTGTTTGCATTGATATTTACTGTTGAGCTTTCCATTCTGCGATGAGTTCATTCTATTAACAAGGTCATGTTTTGTCTTTTATTTTGATAGGTTTCGAAGAAGAAAGGTTTGTTAGACAAACTGTTGAAACATGCCTCAGAAATTAAAGAACTCCAAGAAAAGTAAAGAATTCATTCTTGAGACAGATCCATTTGCTTGTCTTTTCACTTAAACTCTCACTATGTACTCATGATACTGCATGATTGTATAGGGAATTTGAACAACGTGCTCATGACAAACTCGTTGCAATGGCTTATGAGAAGCACATGGTAATTTTCTTACTGTTTATTTTTCTTTCCTATACTTCATGCTTTCACGTGTACTTTCAAGTTTTTGGTATGAATATATCAGTATAATGAGACTGCAAGCAAAGAAAGGGCAATGCAAGCAAAGAAAGGGCAATGATGCCAAATATATCTGAACTGACCTTTTAAAACTATGAATGGAAGGTTTTGCAGGGCTGCACTGCAAATAAGCTATGGCTTACATGGGTTAGAATGAGTTATTATAGATTCGTAGAAGCAATAGATAAAGGAAACGAGAGGCATACAAGTATTTTCTGGTGATCTTGTTTGTCTTATATTGCATTATTTATATATGATTTTTGGGTACCTTCTTTGGAAATTTGTTGCAATTAATTGTCCCACTTGTAGGACCTGTAGCAACCTTCACACCCAAAGTGTAATGATTTAGTTGATTAGCTTATAAAGTTATTAGTAAAGAGTACAATGAGTGATTTCTACTCATAAATAACAATGTCCATAGATCTGGGGTCTTGGTCCTTGGCTGAAAATTTACCTTTTTTCCCCTTTGTGCATGACATGGGCTCTCTGTTTTAAGCCGAAGGTCTTTATTTCCCATAAAAACATGGGTTGATCCCTTTGATCACCATCCGCATCCATGTAATGTGGGGAAGAATTGAATTTCATGGACATGGATGCTTTTTCAATTTTCATCACCCACCAAACTGGATGGTTAAGAATATATATATATATTTTTTTGTGAAGAAACAATAATCCATTAGACTGAATCTGAAAAGGCAACCCGGGCAAGAGGGAGAACACTGCATGTTAGTTGAAAAACCTGCAAAGGCTGCCTAAGAAAAGAAAACAAATTGTTACAGAAGGTTTATTAAGTAGTTGTCTTGAAACCTTGTTTTGCCCAAGGCAAAATCCTTGTGAATAGTCAAAAAGTTCCTAGAATCATATATGCAACCAGCATAATCTAAGCATGCTACTTCTTCAGCAACTTTTTTTTTTTTTATATCATAATCGTAATCGGTGTGGTTTCACACTTGTTCATCCTCACACTGTCACTGTGTAAATAAGTGTAATCATACTGTTAGTGTCTAGTTACCTGACTCAACTCATATAGCATGCCCGTACCAGAAAAAAAAATGATGAAATCCAGTGAATGGTTGTTTAGTAGAGAGACAGTATGGGAATTCACGAAGCATCAAATGAATTCTTTCTGCTAAATTGTCTCGTGATCCAAGTAGGAGGATAGAATTAGAGAAATTCCTGTTCAAATTGTCTCAATTTGGCATGCCTGTTCCAGGAAGATTTGATGAAAATCCAGTGGAAGGTTGTTTAATAGAGAGACAATGTGGGTGTGCTCAAAGCATTTAATGAATGGCCTTCTGCCATATTTTCTCTTCGTCCAAGCAGGAGGATAGAATTAGGAGAAACGCAGCATTTCAGCATTGTTTTGAAGTCTAAAGGTATGAATGTCACTACTGGTGTCATCAGGGTACTTGGCCAGAAGAAAACAACTGAAGTATGTAGTTTCCAGGACATGATTTTAATTATAAAATCCTTGGTTGAAAACAAATACATTTCTGGCTTGCTAGTTAGCTACTTCAGCTCCCCGCACCCTCCTTCTCTTATGTGCTTCACTGAAGGGTGAGTTGCGTCCTTGTGTGTGCAAGCAATTTTCATCCTGGAATCCATCTGCTTTGTTACTTTGTAGGCTTTTCTTAATGGGTTTTGTGTAGTTCCTTAGGTAACAGCAAACCCACTGTTCCATTTAACTGGTTCTTTTCATTTTTGGTGCTTGTTTCATTTTCTTTTTATCATGTGGTGGTTGGTAGGTTGTTATTATTTAAAAACTTCCTAGGTTGTTTTTATTTTAAAACTTCCTTAACAGGTTAGCTAACACAGCATTAATTGATAGACTTGTTGGGGTCCTAACGCTGGTGGTGGGAAGGGTTCCAGTAACAAAATGGCCAAGCAAGCTGCCTTGGCATTTGTTAAACGGACATTAGAACAATGTCATAAATTTGAAGTTACAGGAAACAGCTGCTTCAGCGAGCCCTTATTTAGGGATATGTTCCTGTCTGCGACTGCCCACCTAAGTGGTGCACAATCAGTAGATTCTCCTACCAATGATGAATCTGCAAAGTTGAATGGCAATACCTCAACCCGCTCTTTGGAAGCTAGAGTTTCAGGTAATTGTTTTTGCTTCAGAATTTGCTTTTGGAATTCATACATGTCTGGATGCGGGTTTTAACTTTTAAATCTCATTTTTCTGGGTTCTCGTGGTCTGTAATGTGTTGTTTTACCTTTTGTATTCGTGTTTTCCAGTTACATGGCACAAATTTGGATTGTTGATGTTGTCTTTTCTGCAGCTTCCATGGGTTCACAGCCAAGTCCTCAAACTTTACCTCTGGGGAATGAGAATAGCTACATTTCAAATCCTTCCGATCTGCTTCCACCTTTTAATCATTTATCCGAACAAATTACTGGTAAGGAAGATACGTGGTCAAACAGGGTGAAGAAGAGGGAGTTGTTGCTTGATGATGTTGGTTGTACTGTTGGTAGTCCATCAAGTGCTCCATCTGTCATAGGAGGTTCTCTATTGAGCATTACAAAAGGGAAGAGGAGTGAGAGAGACAGGGAAGGAAAGGGGCACATCAGAGAGATTTTATCTAGAAATGGAACTAATAAAATTGGTCGACCACCATTTTCTAATGCAAAGGGGGAACGAAAAACTAAAATGAAGCCCAAGCAGAAAACAACTCAACTATCTGTTTCTGTGAATGGCCTTGCTGGCAAGATATCAGAGCAACCAAAAACAACTGTGCCTTCTGAGGCAAAGTCAAGTGAAAACAATACTAATAGCAAAGCAAAGGAAAATGATGGGTTTGTTTTGGATGCGTTGGATGATGCTATTGATTTGTCCAACCTGCAGCTTCCAGGAATAGATGACAACCAAGGACAGGATCTGGGTTCATGGCTGAACATTGATGATGATGGATTACAAGAGCATGGTGACATTGACTTCATGGGCCTTGAAATTCCAATGGATGACCTTGCAGATCTAAATATGATGGTTTGAAGTCTTTCTCTGTATAGTCTTGTTCATTATACTATTGACAAACAAAAACACAATCACTGTTGTCTAAAGATGACCAGTTATATGGATGGTCATTCAGCCACTGGTCCACAATTAGGTTATATAGATTCTTTTGTATACTTCACAAGATTTTCAAGTGAACCTTTGGGATGCTTTCGATTTTGTTCCTGTATTAAGTTGGTAACTTCAACTGTAAAGAACTTTTGTTCAAGGTACAAGTTAGTTTGTCCTAGCATTTACATGTTAGCAAAACACTGTATTCTGGCTGTAGCTTTTACAAATCAGAGAACAATGCCTCCTGTACATTCATTTTATATTTCTAATAAAATCAGTTTTTTGTTCAGTGATTTATATCTTGCAGACTCTCACATTTATCTTTTCCTGTCCTATGTTTCTGATTCTTACAGATATCGTTACAGTTGAAGTTATGATAAAACTGACTTTATTAGATGCAGTAACTTCTTTGAGGGGTAGTCCCTGAGAAGACTCGCAAAGAAAAGGTCCAATTACAATAAATTTTTTGTCATCTCTTTGTTATATTTGGCTTTTGATACATAAACAGGTTCCTGTTGAATGTAATCTATAAGAGCAGCTCATGGTAAGAATTTTCCTTGCCCCATCTTTGCTTTTGTTCTTCATTAGAATTCTTTTTTTTGCAGATTATATCTGTTTATAGAGATATAAAATTGTGCTGAAACCCAGCAGGTCAATGCTTTTACCGTTGCACCAAGAAATGATCCCAATTAGTAATTTTAGAATGGATGACCATTTGCTTGGAATCCTGCAACGATTAGTGGTCTGGCTAGAATTTTCTTTGCAGTTATATTCGTACCTGGAATGCAAGGCTAGGGTGCCATCTTTCACAGCCCAACGAATTCACCCTCCAGTTTACATGACCAAGGTAAACCTATTATCCATTCCTCTGTGCTTTTTTGCTTAACTAATTAACAGATTTAGGAAATGACTGGCTGTCTTTTAAAGCCAGATCAAGTAACTGATAGTAAAATAAATTACTGTTAAGGGATGTCGTCATGATGTTTGTTTCTCATCTCAGCATTTGTTACTGTGCAAGAAAATCCGACCTGGAAGTTCTAAATGGAAAAATGCCCCTCAGAATTCAAGTCTATAATATTAGTCTTCATTGATGCATGGATAAACGTACAGGCTTAAGATGATAGAGGACGTTTCAAACAAGCTTAGGCTTTAAGAAGATGTGGTTTGCTACAATATTTGTCCTTGCTCATGGACACCCAGACACACAAAGCTTAACTGAAACTCAAATTAGTTACTCACGTATTACTAGCATTTCTTCACCATCAATGCCTGTCTCAATGTGTGGCTTCAGCTGTACACCATTTCTCCAAAGTTGTCTATTTGAAATGACCACGGCCCTTCTCTTCCTTTTGTTGTATGCCTAACCAGAGTTGCTTCAAGCTTATTTAGTCTTAGTTTCCACAGATAAATGGTAGAGATCCTTTCAGTTGGTCTTACCATCTTTTTATGCAGGAAGCCATCGCGGTCGTACAAGGACAACACTCCGATCATGCAACTTCCAAGGGATATTCGTACTCTGATGCAGGACAATAGTGAATTGAAAAAGAGAAGTAGTAGAGAAAAGAGAAGAGAAGGTATGTCTGCAATTTCTTTAATCAATCATAAAAGTTGTATGTCCACTAGAAGAAATATATCTAAATTGCAAATCGTATCCAAAACACTACCAACAACAATTGGGCTAAGGACCATTAAAATAAGATGAAATCTAAATTAGGATAAAATTAAGGTTGTTTGTTTGTTGGAAAATAGTTTTTTTTTTTTTTTATTTTTTTTTATGAAAAGTGGATTATTTTTCGATGTTTAACCCTATCATAAAAAATAAATTGGAAAACACTTTTCAATATTTGACTATGTTATGAAAAATAAATTAAAAAATAATTTATTAATGTTTTAATTTTTTTTTCAAGTTTATTAAAAAACATAGAAAAAAACAGACAAGAAAAAGTTGAAGAAGAATGAAATTGAGAAAACAATTGACCAACTTTTCTAATGATAAACAAACATAGAAAAAATTGAAAAGTGGTTTTCACGAAACTGCTTTCCATGAAACAAACGAGGCCTAAACTCAATGATAAATGAAATAAAAGTCTAATAAAATAGACTTGGATGTAGTTAATCTTCTAATCAAAGAGTGATGAATTGGCCTATTCTATGTCATCTCCAATTATGCACACGTGATTTGTGGCTTGAGTCCAGTGTCTACACCATCTCTTTCGGGATTGAAAAAACTTAACCTTGTCAAATGTAGCTCCTAACAACTCGGATAATACTAGTATGAATTAGAATAAATTTGTTGTAATGTATCTTTAATAATTAAACTACAGTTTAAATCATGCCGCCTTAACAATGAATTATATCACTGATTTTCACCATCCTTAGTAAAAACTTCTTTATCCAAAATAACATTAATATATCCCTTTAATGTCAATGAAATTGATAATGGGACAAGGGTCTTAAAAAGATCATCTAGGATTAGTTATGATCTTTTATATACAACCAAATCTTTTATGTTAAAAATAGAGCTAATATTAAAGTTATGTAGCAGGTTTGACATAAACATTTGATTCCACCCTCTGTAACATTTTGAATGGTCCAACACTATGCAATTTTTTATTGGTTCCAAGAGAATACTATTAGGTCTAATTCATATCATATCATAATCTCCAATATTAAATGCATTGTAATATTTATGCAAGTAAGCTTGAAGTTTGTATTGCCCATTATTTGTTTTAATTCATTTTATGATCTCAACATGTAAAGCTTAATGTGCAAAAGACTTAGCTGACTTGGATACCATAGCTCAAAGAGACACATGAAGATTTATAAGCTTTCTAAGTTTGTAACCATGGACAACTTTAAATGGATTCATGCCTATAAACCTGTTGATGTTGTATGAAAACTAGACCATAAGGAGAACCAAATCCTAGTTTTTATTTTGGTCACTCGCCATACATCTCTAAGGGTTGCCTAAGTTTTGATTGATTATCTTAGTTTGGCTATTTGTTTAGGGGTGATAAACACTGAAGAATTTCAACTTGGTACCAACCATATTTCAAAGGGAAAAAATAACTTATAATTAAACATCTCTTTATAAAACTGGTTTTGGAAAGGCCATACAACTTGATGATCTCATTAAAAAAGAGTTTAGAAACTCTATAGGTATCTTTGTTCTTGGTACAAGAAATGAAATGAACCATATTGGAAAAAAGATTTAAGATTTCATTGTGGTCTAAGAATTTGATAAGAAACAAACATCTCTCTTTAATTACTATGAAGGTGTTATCAACCCATGAAACATTTTATGACATGTGGTGAGGAATAAACTTGAGTTCTAGGCAAGCTATAATATTAGAAGAAACATCATTGGTACAATTCCTACTACCAATGATGATCTTACATCTTTTATCCTCGCACTTATTGTAGGTGTGAAAAATAATAGCCTTTTGATCTTCGATTCTATTGGGTTGTGTTAGGGTACATTTGACTACACTGACCCTAGCTACACCAAACTCTATGATGTGTTACTCAACTAGAAAACATATGGATTGGACATGACCTGGTAAATTAAGACCATACTCATACTTGTTTAGATCATGAAAATCCTTAAGATCGAGTTTATACACTTGATCACCAAAGTCTTTCTCTTATGTCCTCTTACTCTTAGATGACTAGCGTTGTATTGGTATAATTGGCTACAACTTGACCAAAAACCTTCACATCTTAAACATTGAACCATTGATCTCATTTTAGACATTTCAATGAGCACTTTCTTGCCCTTGTCTTTCTTATAAGGCGAGGTATCACTAGGGTTGGTTATAAAGTGTGGAGTACCTAATGTTAGTTAATTGTTTTTAGGATTGCAACGTGTCTAAGTATCAGAAATTGTTTTATGCTTCCATTATGTTTTTAGTTTGTCCTAGTCTTTAGGAAGTGGTTAGTTTGTTGAAACATGTTGTTGTTTATGGCACATATTGTTGTTCATGACTTAATTCTCGGTTTCAATTATTTTTTCTGTTTCTATATAATGTAAGCTTGTTGCATAATAAAATTGAATTCCTAGTTTGCATTCCCTTACCTTCTCTTTTATCTTTCTTCTATCTTTCTTCTTTCTGCATATCCATAAACTTCTACCCTTGTTATACTCTCTTTCTTTAAAACTTACAAATTGGTATCAGAGCTTTTTTCTTAAGGGATCTGTGTGTGAGCTTGACGTATCATGGAAGCTGAAACAACTTTCTCCTCAATTGCTCTGCTGGTGTTCAATGGAGATAACTACCAGATTTGGGCAGTACGCATGGAGACATATTTGGAAGCTTTGGATCTTTAGGAAGCAGTGAAAGAAGACTATGATGTTCCTGTACTTCCAAACAATCTCACCATGACACAGATCAAAACTCATAAGGAGATGAAGACGAAGAAGTCGAAGGCCAAAGCATGATTGTTTGCCGCGGTATCATCAACAATCTTCACAAGAATAATGTCCTGTAAGACAGCCAAGTCTATATGGGATTACCTTAAGGAAGAATATGCAGGAGATGAAAGGATAAGAGGAATGCAGGTTTTAAATTTGATAAGAGATTTCGAGTTGTAAAAGATGAAGGAATCTGAAACAATTAAAGAGTATTCAGATAGACTTCTTGGAATTGCAAATAAAATCAGGCTACTCGGGTCTGAATTCAGTGATTCAAGGATTGTAGAAAAAAATCCTTGTCACAGTACCTGAAAGGTATGAAGCGATAATTACCATCTTAGAAAATACCAAGGATCTGTCAAAAATTTCCTTGGCAGAATTACTTAATTCCCTACAGGCATAAGAGCAAAGACAACATATGAGGTAAGAGGTCAACACTGAAGGAACCTTATTTGCAAAACATCACGGAGCTTACAAAAACAAAAGGAAAGAGAAGAAAGGCCAAGAGGGAAATTCTTTTGCTCCTATTTTGAATAACAACAGAAGCAAAAAAGGAAGCTTCAAGGGTAAATATCCTCTTTGCCATCACTGTAAAAAGGAAGGTCACCCTCCATTCAAATGTTGGAGGAGACCTGATGCAAAATGTTCAAAATACAATCAAATGGGACATGAAGCAATAATTTGCAAGGGAAAAGCTTAGCAGTAGGAAGTTGATGCCCAAGTTGCAGAATAAGAGGATGAAGATCAGCTTTTTGTAGCATCCTGCTTTGCAAGTAGTAGTTCGACAGAAAATTGGTTAATTGATAGTGGCTGTACTAACCACGTGACCAATGACAAGAAACTCTTCAGATATTTGAGGCCAACTAACATTACTAAAGTCAAAATTGGCAATGGTGATTACATCTTTGTCAAATGAAGAGGGACAATCACTATAACCAGCACCGCAGGCACAAAAACAATTTCTGATGTTCTCTACGTACCAGAAATTAATCAAAATTTGTTGAGCGTAGACCAATTGATTGAAAAAGGCTTTAAAGTGATCTTTGAAGATAGTTTTTGTCACATACTGAATGTCAACAGTGAGGAAATTCTCAAAGTGAGAATGAAAGGAAAAAGTTTTTCTTTTGATCCTATCAAAGAAGAACTTCCTGCATTCTCAATGAAAGCTTGCAACACTGAGATATGGCACAAGAGACTCGGCCATTGTCACTTACGAAGGATGTAACTTATGCAGGAAAGGGAACTCACAGTTGGCTTGCCAACCTTTAAAGATCACTTACCGAATTGTCATGCTTGTCAATACGGTAAACAAAATAGGAGACCATTCCCAAAGTCATCCTGGAGAGCCACTCACAAGTTGCAGCTAATCCACACAGATGTATCGGGTCCTCAAAGAACTGAATCATTAGCAGGTAGTCGATATTACATTGCTTTTATTGATGATTTTTCAAGAATGTGCTGGATTTTTTCTTGAAGGAAGTTCAAGAAAATGGTAGAAAATCAAAGTGGCTGCAAAATTCAAGCTGTAAGGTTAGATAATGGAAAGGAGTACACTTCAGCAGAATTTAATATGTTTTGTGAAGAAGTTGGCATTGAACACCAGCTTACTACTCCTTACACTCCTCAATAAAATGGAGTAAGTGAAAGGAGAAACAGATTTATAATGGAGATGGCTAGATGCATGCTACATGATAAGGAGTTGCCTAAAAATTTTTGGGCTGAAGCGGCTAGTACTATTGTTTTCTTGCAGAACAGATTACCCACTAAGGCATTGAAGGATAGAACTCCATTTGAGGCATGGTATGACTATAAACCTTTACTCAATTTTTTTAAAGTGTTTGGTTGCTTGTGTTTCTCTTACATTCCACAGGTTAAGCGAGATAAACTTGACAAAAAGTTAGAACCAGGCATCTTTATGGGGTACAACTCTTCCTCAAAGGCATATAAGGTTTATCAACCTTAAACAGGGAAGATAATTGTCAATAAAGATGTATTCTTCAATGAAGAAGAGAAATGGAATTGGGAACAAACAAAAGAGACATCCACGAGCATGCAAAAATCAAGTCTTTCCACCCGAACAAGAGAAGAGCAAGCATCAGAACAGTGGCAAGAAGAATTGGAGGATGATCTACCAACTCGTAGAACAAGACAACTCCATGATATTTATCATAGATGAAATGTGGCCATTTGTGAACCTGCTGGTTATGAAGAAGCCATTAAAGACCAAAAATGGCAGAAGGCAATGAATGAGGAGCTGTCAATGATAAAAAAGAACAAGACTTATGAGGTAGTTGACAGGCCAAAGGATAGAAAAATTATTGGAGTAAAATGGGTATTTAGAACCAAGCTCAATGCAAATGGATCCATCAACAAACACAAAGCCAGGCTTTTTGTCAAGGGATATGCTCAAGTCTTTGGAGTTGATTACTTGAATACATTTTCCCCTATTGCTAGATTGGATACTATTCGGCTTGTGCTAGCCATAGCAGCTCAAAATGGGTGGAAGGTGTTTCAACTAGATGTAAAATTTGCTTTTTTGAATGGTATTTTGCACGAGGAAATCTATGTTGAACAACCTGAGGGATTCATGGAACAAGGTGAAGAGGAAAAGGTCTACTTGCTCAAGAAGGCTCTATATGGCTTGAAACAAGCACCTAGAGCATGGTATAGCAAGATAGATGAGCATCTGTCAAGCCTAGGATCTCAGAAAAGCATGTCAGAGGCTACTCTTTATGTGAAATGTAAAGGAGACAATCTGCTTATAGTCTCTCTTTACGTTGATGATCTCTTAATCACAGGTGGTAATGCCAAGCTTGTTGAAGAGTTCAAAAGGGAAATGATGAAAATTTTTGAAATGACAGACCTTGGACTCATGACATATTTTTTGGGAATGGAGATTAAATAGTTAGAAAATGAAGTTTTCATCTGTCAAAAGAAATATGCCAAGGAAATTCTCAAGAAGTTTCATATGGAGGAGTGTAAGGCAATGACTACTCCAATGAATCCAAAGGAGAGCTTAAGTAAGGAGGATGACACAGACAAAGTTGAAGAAGGTTATTTCAGAAGCATGATTGGTTGCCTAATATACCTATCTGCAACCAGGCCAGATATTCTTTTTGTTGTAAGCATTCTCTCATGTTACATGCATTGTGCTAGTGTAATGCATCTTAAAGCTGCAAAAAGAGTCATTAGATACATCGAAGGAACTATTGACTTTGGTGTAAAATTCAAGAAATGTCAAAACCTCAAATTGCTGGGATTTTCTGACAGTGATTGGGGTGGATCCGTGGATGACATGAAGAGTACATCTGGTACTGTTTTAGCCTAGGATCAGGAGTTTTCTAATGGAGTTCCAAGAAGCAAGAGGTTGTAGCACAGTCTACTGCAGAGGCTGAATTCACTTCTGCTATAGCAGCAGTGAATCAAGCATTGTGGCTGAGGAAGTTGTTTTGTGATTTACATTTGAAGCAACAAAATGATATAGAGGTATTTGTGGATAATCAGACATCAATTGCAATCTCCCACAATCCAGTTTTTCATGGAAAAACCAAGCATTTCGAGATCAAATTTTTCTTTTTAAGAGAAGTGCAGAAGGAAGGAGAAGTAAGCCTCTTTATTACTGATCTGAAGATCAGCTCGCAGACATTTTTACAAAACCTTTACCAGCAAACAAGTTTGAACTTCTTAGGCAAAGACTCGGAGTTTGCAACTCCTAAAACATGAAGGAGTGTTAGTTGATTGTTTTTAGGACTGCAACATGTCTAAGTATCAGAAAGTATCAGAAATTGTTTTATGCTTCCATTCTGTTTTTAGTTTGTCCTAGTCTTTAGAAAGTGGTTAGTTTGTTGAAACATGATGTTGTTCATGGCACATGTTGCTGTTTATGGCTTAATTCTCGGTTTCAGTTATTTTTCTGTTTCTATATAATGTAAGCTTGTTGCATAATAAAATTGAATTCCCAGTTTGCATTCCCTTACCTACTCTTCTATCTTTCTTCTATCTTCTTTCTGCATATCCATAAACGTCTACCCCTGTTATACTCCTTTCTTTCTTTAAAACTTACACCTAATAAGAAACCATTGTTCCTAAACTAAAACCTTTAAAGGTGTTACGGGGGTCTTGATGGTTATCCGTAAGATCTTTGTAACTGTCTCATAATCTTGCACTAAGGTATGACTTTGGTTAATAGTAGAACACCTTGGAGCAGAACCTTTTTTCTAAGATTATCATTGAAGACCCAATAAAACTTACTCAAAGTCGCGACTGCATTCTCTCTAGCAACAAATCTTATCTTGTACTCATTAAATTGTGCTACACATTCACTAACATACTTGTTCTCTTACCTAAAATTATTTTATTGGTATACAAGATTACCTCTATAAGATCAAGGTAGATAATTTTCCTGTAATTTTTGTTTTATCTCAACCTAATTAGTAACAAGAGGTTCACCCATTTTCTCCATATAGTCCTTAACACTCTCATAGTAAAGTTGAGCAACACCACTAAACTTTATTTTAGCAAATCTAATATTTTTATTTTCAAACAAATTGTATCAATTAAAAAGGTGTTTTGTCATGAATCCACCTAGTAAAAGTCTAAGGGTCAAGAAGAACATCAAAATTAGGGGCCTCTACTTTGATACGCTTTATAACTAACTCATTAAGGTTATTATGGTTCGAGTGACTTTGATTGTGGTTATATTGATGGTGTCCATGGTGAATATGCATAAAATATTTATTGATGGCCTTTTCACTATCATTTGGTTATCTTGTTTGGGAAATCTATATTGACTAACTCTTATAAATGTTGGTCATCTTGGCTTGCATGAGTTGTAGTTGCTCTTAAATGGTTCTAAGTGCATCACTTAGGGTCGGGTCCATAGTAGATATAAACTCACTGTTCGACATTAGACAACTATTATGCAAATGCATGCATTACTAACTTAAAGATGTAATTAAGACTCCAACAAATCTTGTAAATAAAACCCCATATAAAAATAAAGTAGATCCTTATTTTCTTAGAGGAGATTGCTTAAGATATAATACACGAGGAAAATTGTAAGTATGCAATGTTATACCTTTTAAGTGTAAATGATTAATCAAACAAAAAGTTACAACTTTTCATAAGCATAGGCAAGTTTCACAATTAATAAAAAGGTCTAATTGTTAAATATGGATGACAAAGTTGGGTGATGGGAAAAAATATAACGAGTAAAGCAAGATGAGTTTTTCTCTCTCTTAAATTCTAGCATAAAGTTACTATTAATGACAATGTTGAATAACAAGTGCATTACAAGACATAAACTTTGTTACCAGATTAGGCAATAATTTATATATAGCAATAATTTATATTTACAGGATCTTTGTGGTTTGTAAAGCAATGTTAGGGATTTATATAGTTGGTGGAGCAATGTTAGGGATTTCGAATGATTTGATAGAGAAAATCATGCATGTAATTATAATAATTAAGCTGTAAATAGGTGGAATTCTAACTATTTAAAGAGAGGCAAACCTCTATTAAGAGGCATTCAAACCGAAAACCAATTTCAATCTTTCTAACATGGTATCAGAGCTCCTAGCTTAAATTTCTAGAGTTGTGAGAAAGTCTCATCTTGGTTTGTGGGTTGATTCAGTTCATTTTTTTGGAGGTTCTTCTTAGGCTGAATTGTATTAGCATCTTGTTTTGAGGCATTAGTGTTTTTCATTAATCTTGTCTATTTTTTAAGGCTGTTGTGGTTCCTTAATCATGTCAAAAGAGAGAACTTTCATTGTTCGCATGAATCACAAGAATTACTTTTCTTGGGAATTTCAATTTCAAATGTTTGTTAAAGGAAAAGAATTATGGAATCATTTGGATGGATCCTTTATGGTTCTAGCTGATCCCATAAAACTGGGATCTTGGGAAAGCAAGGATCCCAAGGTTGTTTCATGGTTGTTGAGTTCTATGGAATCTCATATGGTCAACAATTTCTGTTCCTTTAATACAGCTAAGGAAATGTGGGATTTACTTCGGTGGATGTATCATCAAGATAACTCAGCTTGAAAGTTCCAATTAGAGTTGGACATTGGAAATTATCGCCAAGGGAATCAGACAATTGAGCAGTATTATTCGAGTTTCCTAAATTTATGGAGTGATTATTCTAGGTTGGTGCAATCTAAGGTTCCAAAGGAAGCATTGGGGGCAGTACAAGCGGTCTATAACGAGAGCAAACGAGACCAATTCTTAATGAAGCTTCATCTATAATTTGAGAGTGTACGCGCTGGGTTGATTAACAGCAAACCTGTTCCAACCTTGGATGAGTGCCTGAGAGAGCTTCTCCATGAGGAACAACGTCTTACCTTACAACATTGCATTGCCCAAGACACTGTCAGTACTGAGATATTCAGTATGGTCTATGCAGTTTAAGGAAAAGGTAGATTCAAATCCTCGCCACAATGCTATAGTTGCAAGGAGTTTGGGCATATAGCAAAGAATTGCATTAAAAAGTTCTACAATTACTACAAAAAGGAAAGTCACATTATTAAGGACTATCACATACGACCTCAGAATCGATCTGCTCATGCCTTGTATATTGTTGACTAGTCCAACTTTGTGACCACGCCTCTAAATCAACCAGCTGTCCCGAGGTCTTCTTCTGCTCTTACACTAGAGCATGTCCAACAGATGATAGTTTCCGCTTTTTCTATTTTTGGACTTCAAGGTAAGACACAACTACTCCCCTCTCCTTGGTTAATTGATTTTGTGGCTTCCAATCACATAACTGGCAATTTTGAAGCACTACAGGATGTTTGTAAGTATGATGGTGAGCAGAATATTCAAATAGCTGATGGTCGTACTATTCCTATCACTGCCATTGGCAATCTAAGGTTTGCCTTTACCAATGTTTTTGTATCTCCTGACTTATTTGCCAATTTAATCTCTGTTGGCCAATTGGTAGAAAATGATTCTTCCCTTTATTTTGACCATCATGGTTGTCGTGTACAGGATCAGTTATCGGGACAAGTAGTAGCAACAGGGCCTAAAGTGGGATATCTTTTTCCTCTTCAGTCTTTTTCTATACCTCGTTCCGTATCTTTGGGTTGTTCTTTTATTACTAGTACTAGTCATCTTTGGCACAAGAAATTAGGACATCCTAATTCTTTTATTTTGAAACATCTTGTTAAAAGTGGCTATTTGAATAATATACATGAGTTTTCCTCCTATTTGGCTTTTGATTGTGCTTCTTATAAACTTGGTAAAAGCAAATCCTTATCATTTCCTATGCAAGAAAGTTGGGCTTCTGCCTGTTTTGAAATTATTCATACAGATGTTTAGGGTGTGAGTCATGTTCTTTCTCATGCGCAGTCTAGATATTTTGTAACATTCATTGATGACTATAGTCGATTCACCTGGGTTTATTTCCTTCATTCTAAAGCTAATGTGTTTTCTATTTTCCAAACTTTTGTTGCTCTTGTAGAGACACAATTTTCTACCAAAATTAAGATCTTACGTTTCAATTCTGGAGGAGAATACATGTCTCATGACTTTCAATCCTTCTTACAGCAAAAGGAAATTATCTCTCAACGTTCGTGTCCTTACACTCCTCAACAGAATGGAGTCGCTGAGCATAAGAATTAACATCTTTTAGAAGTTGTTCGTACCTTATTGCTTGAATCTTTTGTACCTCCTTGATTTTGGGTAGAAGCTTTATCTACAGCTGTCTATTTGATTAATTGCTACCTTCTCAAACCTTGAATCTTGATTCTTCATATTTTCATTTGTTTGGAGTCCCTCCTAACTATAATTCTCTTCATGTTTTTTTATGGCATTTGCTTTGTTCACTTACCTCCCATCGAATGCCACAAGCTTGTTGCTCAGGCTGTCAATGTGCTTTTCTAGGCTATAGTAATTCTCATAAAGGATTTGTATGTTATGATGCAAATAATAACAAGATTCGCATTTCACGAAATATGGTTTTCTTTAAAAATCAGTATTTCTTTCCGTCTCGTGGCAATTCTGTTTCTTCTTCTGCGTTGCTTCCTTCTTTTGATGATGTGTCTACCACTGTTAATCATTTTAAGCCAGAAATTGTCTATCAGCGATGTCACCCACTGCCTCTTTCTACTCCTAAACCAACATTTAATCCTGTTTTACAGGAGCCTTGACGGTCCACTCGGGTTTCACAACCTCCAAATAGGTTTGGCTTCTCACATTCTGCTCTTCAGGCTAATATTAATATATTTCTGCGCTTAAATCTTATTCTGAGGCCTCTACTCAAGAGTGTTGGCAACAAGCTATGCAAGATGTTCTTTCCTTAGTTGGACTTTCAGACGCTAACTTAGTTCTTACACCTATGGATGTCAACTGGAAGCTACATCATGAGAATGGTGATCTATTGCCTAATCCCTTCATGTATCGGCAGTTGGTAGGAAGTTTGAATTATTTGACTATTACCCGACCTGATATCTCATTTGTTGTACAGCAGGTTAGTCAGTTTATACATGCCCCTTGCCAAACCCACTTAGCCGCTGTTCGTCGTCTCCTTCGATATCTTAAAGGGATGTCTGGTCGTGGTTTGTTCTTTTCTTCAAGGACTTCTTTACAATTAGAGGCTTATAGTGATGCTGATTAGGCTGGTTGTCCAAATACTCGTCGTTCTATTTCGGGTTGGTGCATGTTTCTTGGCAGTTCTTTTATTTCTTGGAATAGTAAAAAGCAAGCACGTGTCTCAAAGTCATTTACTGAGTCTGAATATAGAGCCATGTCATCTGCCTGTTCTGAAATTACATGGCTTCAAGGGCTATTAGATGAACTTGGTGTTCCACAGCTTACTCCAACTTCTCTTTATGCTGATAACACCAGTGCTATTCAAATTGCTACCAATCTTGTTTTTCATGAGCGCACCAAGTATATTGAGGTGGATTGTCATTCCATTTGTGAAGCACTTGTTCGTCAGGAGATTACTCTTCCTTACATTTCCACCGAACATCAAACTGCTGACATCTTTACCAAGGCTCTCTCTCGTCACCGTCATAAATTCATGATTGCAAATTGATGCTTCTTGATCGACCAGCATCAATTTGATGGGGGATGTTACCAGATTAGGCAATAATTTATATATAGCAATAATTTATATTTACAAGATCTTTGTGGTTGGTAGAGCAATGTTAGTGATTCATATGGTTGGTGGAGCAATGTTAGGGATTTCGAATGATTTGATAAAGAAAATCATGCATGTAATTATAATAATTAGGCTGTAAATAGGGGGAATTCTAACTATTTAAAGAGAGGTAAACCTCCATTGAAAGGCATTTAAACTTAAAAACAATTTCAATCTTTCTAACAAAATTCAACAAATCAAAGTGTTGATTGATTTACTAATCAAGATGCTTAAGGTGAGTATGAGACCACTTGGATAATGAAATTTAGGATGTTTGTTACTATTATTTTTGTTGTTGTGGTTGATATGGTGGCGTTGTTGTGGTATTGCTCTAGATGACTTTTATATTACTGTCGCTAGTGCTGTTATTGTTTGACTTTTCTATCGTTACTTCTTATTAGATGTTGCTGCTATTATTTTTTGCTTGTCATCACTGGTTGCTATTAATTGTTGATGTTGTATTTTTTTTGTTGTTGGTTGTCCTTATTATTAAGGCTTTTCTTTTGTTGTTTCAGTGGTGGTGGGTATTGGATGATGTTGTTGGTTTGGTGGTGGTTGGGTTGAAATGAAGAGGTTGTCAATGGTTGTGTTTGCTGTTTTAGAATGGTTGTTTCAGAGTGATTTGAATGGCTATTTTATTGATTTGTGGGTTGTATTGGAGGTTGTTTTGCTATTAGACAATGGATATGACTTGGTGATGTGGGACAAAAAAGATTTGAAGATGAAGTAATAAGCTAATAAGAGAGAAAAGAAGAAGCCAAAAAGGAAAAAACAGAGAATAAATGAATGAGGTTTAGAAAAGCCTGCAATTTTATATTTTTTATTTAATTTATCAGAAATTGTCTAACATTTAGAAAATAGTATGATATAAATACTAAAACTCTAACTAGAATAAGCAATTAAGCTTATAATCCACTAAATAAAATAACCAACAATAGTTAAATTAAGCCTAACATAAAAAGCCTAATTAATAAATCTTAACTAAAAGTTCAAATAAATTAAACCAAAACATAAGTTAAAGCCCAATCTCTTAATAGTTTGGGCTACCCTCCATCATCTATGATCATACGAGTACGTAAACAATATCTCGAGTCCAGTGTTCCCACCAACTCTTTCGGGGTTAGATAAACTCGAACTCGTTGAGTGTAGTTCAAGGCGACTCTAATAACACTTTCAAAGATCAAGATCAAGTTGTTATGATGTCTCTTTGATAATCCAAGTATAATATGAATCTGGTCATCTAGCTCATATATTGGGATTCGTTGAAGTTCACCGTCTCTGTTAAAAGCAGCTTGTGCATCCAAAGTAGCATTAATATGTTTTTTTGTGCAAAATATAAGGATAATGAGGTAGAGGTTTCTAAAAGATCATTAGGGATAGATTATTGTGTTTTAAATATAATGAGGTTTTTCATATCCAAAGTAGTTAATATCAAAGTTTAGTAGTAGTTTAATGACATTTATTTGATTAAATCATTAGCAACACTTTGAATGGTCTAGCACTACTTATTTGCAATTTATGTTTGGTTTTTAAAGGACATCGTTCAAGTCTAATATGTATCATAAAATAATCTTCAACATTAAATGCATCATGATATTTATGTAAATTAGCTCGAAATTTGTATTGTTTATTACTTACTTGAATATGTTTTATGATCTTGATATGCAAATTATAAACTCTACATGCAAAATACTCAGCTAAATAAAACATTTTAGAGTAAGGAGACAAAAGAAGAATATCTAATATCATCCTAGGTTTGTGACCATAAACCTTATATGATGGGAAGTATGGAATGGAATACACACTTTTTGAATCTTGAATGGATATAAATTAGACACAACCTAGTGAATTGGGGTTATCCCTATCCTCCTTATCATGAAGGGGTAAGGATTCAGGGAGCTCAGCAGACTGCTCAAGATTTATGGCATGCTGGATTTCAAGTATAGGGGACAAAACGTTAGAGAGCTGAGGTTGTTTAAAATGGGAGTATGGAATGGAATACACACTTTTTGAATCTTGAATGGATATAAATTAGACACAACCTAGTGAATTGGGGTTATCCCTATCCTTTTTATCATGAAGGGATAAGGATTCAGGGAGTTCAACAGACTGCTCAAGACTTATGACATGCTGGATTTCAAGTATAGGGGACAAAACATTAGAGAGCTTAGGAGGTTGTTCAAAATCTATGGCATGTTAGATGTCAAGCATAGAGATTGAAGAATTAGGAAGCTCAAAAACTTTCTTAAAATTTATGACAAGTTGGGTGTTAAGCATAGAGGTCGAGGAATTAGGAAACTTAGAATGACAACTATCTTGAAACTCTTCTAATATTGCACTTACCTCTTCAAACAACTCTACTAGAGAGTCTCCATAAACTTCTACAACTAAAAGAGACCCACTAACTCTTCACAAACCCCATTTTCAAAATCTTTTGGACCTATTATGTTAGCTATATTTACCTTTTTAGGTAGAACTACTAGAGAGTTTCTTGAAATTTCTTTGACATCTAAACCAAGCATAATATGTTGTTCTTTAACCTTATTCTCATAACTCATCTAGACATTATATTAAGTCGTTATTCGTTCACATTCTTCTTTTTCTTATTCTTATTGTAATCTAATGAGTTAGATCTTTTTACCTTTAATATTGAAAGAACATGAATTTGATCGACCATAAATGGTGATGTCTAAATCATATATTCATGATCCATCTAAAATGACATGTCCTACATTCATTGGAATCACATCACACCAAATGTCATTGTGATAGTTTGGGAATTTAATAGGGAACAAACATCTCTCATTGACTATTATGGAGTTATTATTAATCTATAACACATTATATGGCTTAGGATGAAGAACATGTTTTACGCCTAAGTGAGCTATAATATTTGAAGATATTGCATTGATACAACTTTCATTATCTATGATCATCTTGCAACCCTTATCCCCACACTTGATATAGGTGTGAAAAATAATAGTCCTTCTCTAATCTCTAGTTCATTTAGATTGTGTCTAGGCATATCTAACTACACCCAACCTAGTTGTCCCAATCTTTACGGTGTTTTGTTCATAATTGATTTAAAGATATCACTCAATGTCAAATCCATGGTAACTATAAACTTAAAGTTTAATACTAGATGACTATTCATAAATGCATACAACATTAATTTAGAAATGGAATTGAGATCACATTTGATCCCTACAAGTGAAATCACAAAACAAAAATAAAACTAATTTCTTTTATTAATATGGATATTAGTCAAGAACATAATACACCAGTAAAATCTTGATCATGTATTGCTAGACCCTTAATTGTAAATGATTTACCAAATAAAAGTTCACAACTTTCACTAGTTTTGGCAAGTCGGTAATTAATTAAAAAAGACTAATGAAAAAATTTGAATGACAATATATAAAGTGAGAAAAGATATAAGGGTGTAATGTAGGAAAAGGTTTTTTTTTTTTTTAGGCATAGAAAGTACTATTAATGATAATTTGAATAACAAATGTAATATTAGAATAATAAAATTCAACGTATCAAAAGTTAAAGTGATTTACTGACTAGATTGCTTGGTGGGAAGATATTGGAAGTTATTGCTGCTGACATGGTGAGAAAGTTGACATGTCATTGATGGCTAACGCGACGCTGATATGGTAGTTGTGATGACATGGCATCAACGTGTCACTGCTAAATGATATTGACATAATGGCTGATTAAGCAGTGTGTGGTGACGTGGCACTGATATAGCTATATGAGGGTTTTTTTTAGAGTTAGGTTGTAAAACAAAAGGATTAAATTTTTTTTCATTTGTTAATGATGATTTTACACAATTTATAAGGTTTAGGAATTTTGTTGAATTTTAAGGATTTTCACAATCCCTAAGAGATTGATTAATTATAAGAACAATTAAAAACCTAACTCTGATACCAAAGTTGATATGAGAAAACAAAGATTTGGAGATGAAGTAATAAGTTAAGAAGCAAGAAAAGAAGAAGCAAAGAAGAAAGAGAAGAAAAAAACCAGAAGAGAAAAATTATCCAACATTTTAAAAAATAGGATATAAATACTAAAACTCTAACTGGAACATACAATTGAGAATTAATGGTTAAAAATCCTGGTATAGAACATTGGACCTACAAGTGAGGCTGATATTTGAAATATCAGGAGTTGACTAGAAAATTTCTTAAAGTTATTCTAAATATTCACCAATTTTAATTGGAAGTATTTTTCATAGCAATACACAAATTACGAAGAACCTTTTTCCTAAGAATTTATTTGGGCACATGAGTCCATAATAAATTCTTAACACTAGATTTATTTATACGAGTAAATCTTAATCATAAACCTCTAAACCACATCAAACCACACAAAACAACTTATCTCATGTAGAATGTGCTAGGAATGCTGATACCTTCACTACCTACAACCAGTTCCTTACCCTTGAATCTCTGATAAAGCCAATACACCTGAGTTTCTTAGTGACCTTGAACCAAACAACTAGGTGGTGACTCCTTTAGCCCCCACTTGCCTTTCACACACGTGCGACAAACGATGTTAATAAAAATTTTAATATGGTTAATTTTCTTATTAAGTTTTGAAAATTGTTTTTCAAAGAAAAACTGTATTAAATAAAATTTGTACTAAATAAGGTAGTTTCAAGTGGACTGATGAGGCTAAGAAAAGTTTTGAAGTTATGAAGCAAAAGGTGACCAATGCGCCTATTCTTTCTCTATTAGATTTTTAAAAGGTTTTTGAAGTTGAATGCGATGCTTCCTATGTTGGCATTGGTGTTGTTCTTAGTCAAGACAGTAAACCTATTGTTTTTTATAGTAAAAAACTAGGTGATTCAAGAAGGAAATGTTCATTTTATGACAAGTAGTTCTATGTTATTGTTCGTGCTTTGGACCATTGGTGTCAATATTTGTGTCCAAAACCTTTGGTGCTATATTATGATCATGAGGCTTTGAAGTTTCTTCATAGTCAACAAAAGCTTAGTCGGTGACATGTTCTATGGGTTGAATTTCTATAAACTTTCAGTTTATGAAACACAAATCTTGAATTTATAATGTTATTGATAATGCTTTGAGTTGAAGACATTTATTAATGACTAATTTGCAAGTGGAAGTGACGGGTTTTGAAGGGTTGAAAGATCTTTACAAGCATGATGGTGACTTCAACAAGATATGGGCTGATTGTGAAAATGGTATCTCCAAGCATTTTATTATGCTGGAAGGTTATCTCTTTAAAGGAACCGATTGTGTATTCTTTAAAGTTCTTTAAGGGAAGTCATTACCAATAGCAGTGGGCTTGGTGAGCATTTTGAAAGAGACAAATTATTCAGGATCATTTCTTTTGGTCGAAGATGGAGACAAATGTCACAATATTTATACAACATTGTAGAACATGCCATATTGCCAAGTCACATAGTAAGAATTTGGGTTTATACACTCCACTTCCAGTAGCAAAAACACATTAGGAAGGAGTCAACATGGATTTTATACTTGGTTTACCGAGAAGCCCAAGGAATAAGGATTCGATTATGGTGGTGGTTGATCGTTTCTCTAAAATGGTGTTTTTTTTCCTTTTGGCAAGACACTTGATGCTATTAATATTATTGATCTATACTTTAAGGAGATTGTTAAACTCTATGGCATCCCAAAGACAATCACTTATGATCGAGATTCCAAGTTCATGAGTCATTTTTAGTGTACATTTGGAGAAAGCTTGGAACTCATCTTCAATTCAGTACAACTTATCATTCACAGACTAATGGTCAAACTGAAGTTGTCAATCACAATTTGGGAAGTCTTTTGAGAAGTTTGGTTAAGAAGAATATTAAAGATTAGGATCTAGTGTTGCTATAAGCTGAATTTTCTTACAACCATTTTACCAAAGTATGGGTTGTAGTCCTTTTCAAGTTGTGTATGGTCAGAATCCATTGAGTCCATTGGACTTAATTCCTATTACAACAAATCTAAATTTAAGTAGTGATGCTGAAGAAAAGGCCAAACAATTTAAAAAGTTACATGAATAAATTTGTGACAAGATTGAAAGGTAAAATCAGAATTATCTAATTCAAGCTAATAAACACCGTAAGTATATAGAGTTCAAAAAGGGCGATCTGGTTTGGATACATCTTAGCTAGGGAAGTTTCCATAAGGTAAATTTTATAAGTTTAAACTGAGGGTTGATGGTCTGTTTAAGGTTTTGAAGCTAATTAGTGAAAATACATACAAAACTGAGTTACCCATTCACTTAGACATTTCAAACACTTTTAACATGGCTGATTTATCTATTTTTTATGGTGATGACTCAACATTTGACTTGAGGTCAAGTCTTTTTCAATCGAGGGAACATGACACGGAAGTGTCCTCTATTGGTTCAAATTAAGTTGAGTTACTTGAATTTGGGTTAGTAATACAAATGAAGGATGTTTTTTAAGTTGTTTGCTATAAACTTATGGTCAACTTTGAGCCTAAATTTTTATCTATTTATTGCATGGGAAATGAGCCTATCTTACGTAGTTTTCAAGTTCAGAATGTCATTTTTCTAGATTATTTAGTCATGTATGCATTGAAGTTTTCTATAAAGAGTTATGTCAGTTTTAATTTTAGTTCTTTCTAAGTGTTTGTTTGCACTTTCTAGAGTAAAAAACAAGTAATTATTATTTATTGTCTAGAATTCTACTAAATTCAATTATAGGTCTCATTTATGTTATCTTAGTGTTTCCTATACTTGGAGAGATATTCCAAGTATATAATTATAATTCAGACCATATACTGGATCTTTTGGAAATTTTTGAATTAAGGTCTTTTGGCTAATTAGCATCTATCAAGTTTTGTATCTCATTTATGAGTGATGGACTTATTTCCTTGACTTTGTATTTCTAAAGTAATGATTTGATTTGTATCTTTAAAGTGATGAGTTATTTGCATCTGTATCTCTTCGATTTAGAACCTTAGAATGGTGGGCGAAAAACACTTTTTTTTGTGTGAGTGACTTTTGCTGTTGGATTTTTATACCATCCTAGTATCAATGAGGGATATCTAGAACTAATATGTAGGTGTTTGTTACATGACATGTACATTAAACTGACTTGTATGAGAAATCCATATAGAGATGAGAACTAATTGTATATATATAAAGGTTCATGTGACAGTTGTACAAGTGATCCTTAGACTTGAGATCACTAAGTTCTCTTATATAGAGAGTGTTAAGTTTTAATCCTATTATACATTGTTGTATTTAAGAGTGACAAATGGACAGATATTGGGTATAACATAAACTATATGAAGGTATTTGAGTAATCAAGAGAGGATTCATCACTCTTGGTGAATTAAGAAAAATGTTTCACTTATTCTTAAATAATATTAATTGCAAATCCTTACGCAATGTAAAATGAGATTTGTAAAGAGTTTTAAATCTTATTCAAAAAATTAATGAATATGGTATTAAAAATAAACATGATTTGTTATAGTAGACACTTCATGCTGTAATATCTAAATTGAAACATTGTTGATGAATGAATAATAATTACACCGAAAAACTGATTACTGAAAGGTTAAGTCAAACCATTTATGACTTTTTTAATATTCAAAGGATTATGATAGGTTGCTAAACATTATACTTGATCATTAAATATAAATCAATCAATTATTGAATTGATAATAAATTAATTTATTTAATCCTATTTTATTTAGGATTATGATTTATGTTTAGGCCAACTTATTAGAAAACTTAATGGGTTATACTCATAAAAATAATTAGTCATAAATTAAAATGAGATGATTAATCAAGTGTGAGTTGATTGTAAATAAGTTTTAGAAATTGAGAATTATAGTGTAATTTATACAGGGAATACAATTTCAAATCTAGAAAAATCAAGTAAAGACTTAATTGAATAAATTTCTAAAATTATCTTGAAATATATATATATATATATATATATATATATATATATATATATTATTCAAGGAAAAAATTGATATTTTGTTATTTATAGAGTTTTCAGGTTTCCCTATAAATAAAATGTTATGCCTTTTATTTTCTGGATACTACACTATAGAACACCTGAAAAAAATTAAAAAAAAAACACTCAAATACATAGGAATTTCTCTTTTCTAAAAGAATTTAGAAGATTTCTCATTAGTAACTCATATTAATTATCGTTAAAAACTGGATACTTAAACGACTTGTGGTTTCTTGACAATCTAACTTTAAAGCAATTATTCAAATTGAAAAAAACATCTAATTTTCAAATAATTTTTATATAAATCTTAAACAATCCTATATCTGTATAAAAATATTTATATTTACATATATGTGTTCTAAGAGACCAACACTTTTTAATTCCCAAATTTTTAGCCCTCTGTACTCCAAATCACAGCCCTAACAACCCTGAATGTTCACCTGTAAATACTTTTCCATCCCTGCCAAGACACACGGTGAGATAGACAGAGAGGGGGAAACTGACAAGCAGACCGTGAGACACAAATAGAGGCAGAGGGAGATAGAGAGATAGAAGGAAAGGGAACAGGAAAGAGAAGAAAAGAAAAAACAGTAGGCAAAAGTATAGGTCATTTTCAGCAGTAACGTCTTACCAGCATCAAGGCAGTTACTGAATTTTGTCCCATAAATTCTAAGTAAACTCATTTTCATATCGACAAACCAAATTTATAAGCACTGCAAAGCCAGGTGTATTATCTTTTCGCGATGAGCCTTTTTGTTTTTGTATTCTGTTTTGTTGTAATATATCATGTTACGAACTTTGCTTGGATCATTGATTGTTGCGTTCACAGGCATGCTGGATCAGAAATCATGAATCTGATGATGATTGTCTTTCTTTCTTGGGTTTTTGATAATTATAAAATGTTGGGTTTTTTCTTTCATACAATCATGCGACTAAGAAACCTTGAAACCTGCGAAACTTAGCTTGCATAACAGTTCTTTCTATTTTCAACTTGGGAGCAGGAGAGGTTTTGAGTAAAGAGTCTGTTTTGTTAGAATCTTCGAGTTTATAACCTAGGTTTTTGCATGGAATAGAAGTAAGAAAGGAAATATAGAAACATTTGCTCTGTTTTTTTCGGGCTAATGTGTTTTCTTTACTGGAATTCCAAGGAATTAAGATGAGCAGCCACTAGATTTTTGAGTCATGAACGTTAGCAGGACAATATACATGCATAATCAGTAGATAGTTGCTTTCCTTATGAAAGAGTCGTTTCTAAACCCAGTTTTCATAATCTGCAGAAAGATAGAGAATGTAATGGCAGATTCTGCACTTTCAACATTTGCAACCTGTATTGTGATGCTAACTTCGCATCTAAATGATATTACAAGTTTCTACTCTATTAAGACTGGAAGATGTCAGCCATCCACTTGACTGAATTCTAGAGCATTTGCATCTGGATCTCGTGTAAATATGGCAGGCCTCCCAGACCGGCTAAGTGTATATGGAATACCTGAAGAACATAACACCATAAGGCACTGCATTCCTCAACCAGTTACAAAGCTAATTGTCAAAATCATTCTTTAGGAGCTGGTGGACTATCGTTAGGTATGTATGTTCAGAAATCCAACTTCATTTGGCATGCAAATGCAAATATATATACAAACATGAAAATATACGAGCACATGCTTTAGGCAAAGGAGTGATAATAGAAGAGTGAGGACAGAGTGGTGTACCAGCTTTATCAAGGATCACTTTTAGCTTGGACACATCCTGAATGGCAATGCAAGTATGTCGATCCCGGCCACCATGTTCAGGTCGTCCAGTCAAGGGGTCAGGATTGGGAAGCTCCATTAAATGGATCATTTCAGAACCCACCCACAACCAGGCACCCCTATAGGGAAGTTTATCATGTGGCCTTTCTTCATTTATTTCAAGCCCTAATTTTAAACAGAAAGCAAGTTCATTAATATCTGTTTTTCCATCACGGTTTACCTTGGGGGGATAAAGAAGGGGATGAAGTATAAACACCAGCCAAGAGATAGTGACAAACCTAAGATTCCCTGATAAAATTCAAGAGACCTTTCAAGGTTATCACACAGCACTCCAACATGGTGAACACTAACAACTCCATAATCTGCAGGAATTCCAGCAAATTAACAGATACAACTTGCACCTCAAAAATAGCAGCTAGCCTTTTCAATCGTGAACTCGTATTTAATACGTGATACATAAGGCCATTGTACACAAAAACACACATGTATACGCCCACAAAGAGTATGGGGTGTGGAAATAAATTTGCACCTTCAGATGTAGTCATACCTTTCCTAAAATTCAATTTAGGAAGAGAACTATTGAACTATGCAACTATTTATATAAAAGAAAAAAGGAATTTCGTCCTTGCACCTTCTTAAATTTTGCCCCCATCCATACAAGGAAAACAATAGCAAATCCCTCGATTCCCACTTTGGTTGACACTCTCATAACCAAGAGCTTATTTCAAGAGGCTTCTCAAAAAATTGATAAAAATGAAACTTTACAGCAGGAGCAGTGTCATTCAGGTTTTAGATAATTTTCTCTCTTAAAACCAAACCAAAACATGGAATTGTAATCTAATGGAAGCTTGTAACATGTAGAACATTTTAATTGGTCCTAACTTTGAAGAAGCATAAGTTTTAGTAGCTGACAAGCAAAGGATTTGGCAAAATGCATATCTCTTTAACACTTCATTACAAATCCTCTATGAAGCCACACAAAATGTACGTCAAATCATAACATGGGTTCTTTTCCCAATAAAGCTATCAAAGAACAAGGGTATAGATCATTAAATGCATTTGACACCATGAAATAGAGAAAATGTTAAACCAATTGTGAAAACTGATCCCATCCTTTAAACATTCACCAAATCATTTTCTGATCGTTACTAACCCAGGCACATAGTCTATTGGATACCTCGTTGTACATATATAGACAGTCCTCACCTATATGTCAAACTTTTTTTCTGAAACAACTCTACCTTCTTTCTTCCCTATGTTAATCTTCCTATCACACTGCCGTAGTTTCTAAATGAACCATGTTTTGGTCTATCAGTATATGTAGAGCTCGCATTGAGTTCTATTTCAATTTGTTTTTGCAGAAAAGAAAAATCTTAACACTGTTAAAATGCAAGGAAAAACATAACTGAAGGGTAAATCAAGGAATATGTTTCAATTTTTCCCTAATTTAATTCAGTGTTAATGCAAAGAAGAATCATTTCCAAAGGCACGAAATACAACAGAAGGTGTTGTTCAGTATGTGAACAAGCTAGGGTGCAGCAGTTTTCTAATCATCAACTAATTTGTTGTTGGCTGTTAGAGGAGTGTGATCCAGTAAATGAGACAGGTCAATTTCTAGAAAGATTGAGAACATTCACATTGCATCCAAATTAGCCCCTCCAAATCTACTTGAGCAAGACCAACATGGCATACTGACTTTCGATCCAAATGCAACTAAAATGGAGAAATATCTGTAACATAAAGGAGCACAAAATCAAACAGGAAGAGTTACCGATCTTCTCATTGACACAGGTTGATTCTTTCTCAACTATATTTGTTTCAGCAGAAAGCTTAGCTTTTGTCTTGAAACAAAACCTGGGAGACCTACCACTACCAACATTGGTTTGATAAAAATGGCATAGTGAGTTTACAGACATAGGTTTAGCAGTTGCACAATTCACCTGCAATGCAATAACAAAGATGAATTAAAGATAAAAATAACCAATGGGAGCAACAATCCACAGCTGTTTGATGGGCAATATCCATATCAAAAATACAAGAAACAATAGAATGAGACATGCACGCTACCAATTTATGCCATCAAAAACCTTAACCGACACTACCTACCAAAATGCATAAACTGAACACAAACGTCTAGTTTATGAAGGTCTTGTAGGCTAGGGGTCACTGCAACAAAGCGGAGCAGTCTATCAACATCAAGAAGTCCTTTGAGGCCTTTTCCCATGAAGATTGTGTACTGGCCGACTCTAGTCTGGATCAATCTTGCAATCCATTGTTATTTCCCAGGTTGAAGTAGCTCTTAAGTGCCCTTCAGACAGATTGCGGAAAGGCCAGGTATGGTTTTCATGTCCTCTACTTTTCTTTGAAAATAATGCCGGCAACATAGAGTCATTGTCAACTTCAATCAGTCACCCTAATGTGGTATTCGTCAAAGATTCTCTGGTGTTAATACCTAAGGCATGTCTTATTGATTCATAAAAAGAAAAGCAATAAGAAACAAATAAAAATTGCTGGTCTTGCGTCAAAAACATTGCAGTAGATCATTGTAGGTGATGGAGCGAACTGTGCTGTGATTGGCAACTATTGATTGGTCGGTGATGGAGCGAAATGTGCTATGGTTAGAGCTAGGTGATAAAGCAGCGCAGCAGTTAATTCAAAACATACGTTGGTGACTGCACTGGTAGGTCATGCTAGTGACACTTTGAGGCATTTGAGACAATGAGGTACAAAAATTAAACTCGTTAACTAGACTATAAAGGGGTAATTATATAAAAAAAAAAAGATAAAAAGATAAAAATACAAAATTTGCCTTATATATAATATATGAAAAACAATATGACACTCACTCTCTTTTTCTTGTCAAGCTCTCTCCCCCCCTAAAATCATATTTTCTCTCTTCTTTTGATCCAAATTTGAACCCTAAAAATAATTTATCATATCCTTGCAAATTGAATCAAATAACACAGTTTTAATTCTTAGAAGTGAAAAGTGCCAGTTCAACTGTAAATTATTGGGGCTTCACGTTGAGTCACGAAGTTCTAATTCTAGATAGATAGGATGAAGCATCATAGGCACTGCTGTTTTGATGCCTCACTATAAGACTTGTAGTAAACTTGAATTTAACAGCACCAACACTGTCTCACCATCCTTTTCTTCATTTTTTTCTAAAAAATTTGCAGATGATATTTGATTTTACTGCAAAAGTATTGTTCAGTTATGAATAAGAAAAATCAGGGGAAAATATAGCTGAAAGTTTCACCAACTTCTTGCAAGGACTCATGTCAATCCCCTTGAACATTCCTGGTACTGCATTTCATAGATGTTTAAAGGTGAGTATTTTAGAAAACTATTTTTCTTCTTCTAGGCTTCATTCGAATCACTTACTGTTTATGCAGAACCAGAAGAGGGCAATAAAACTAAGAACTATAATCCAGAGATTCACAAAGGAGATTTTCTTGAATGGAAAAATAAATGCAACAACCAAGCAACTCATGTTGTCATTATCTTATAATACAACTTTCTGTAGATGCTTTACCCACTGTACTATTATACAAATTGCTTCTCCTACATCCTCAAGTTAGCAAGCAGCATTTGTATGCCATTTAACATTAACAAGTAGCATTTGGATTATGCAAATGAAATGTTTGATAAAACCTAAAAGGGATACAAATTACCAAGTTTTTTTTAATTATCGCGTACAGGGTAAATTGCGGCATAAGTTCTGCTAAAGTCTGCCTCAATAATGTCAAACTCTGGAAGCCCACGTATGGAAGCTAGTTAGAGTTTTTTTTATGTATTGTACTTTTTTAAGAAACATCATTCTGGATTGTTTGAAGGAAAATGAAAACCCATTATAGATTCTGCAATTGTTTTTTTTTTAGACAAAAAGAAAAGAGCTCATAATCCACGTTACAATATCTCCAATCTAATCAGCAGTGTATCAAGAATATAATCCAAAAAAAAAACAAGAAAAATCACCAATTTTCATAAAAAAATTGCAACTAGTATTAAGAAAGTATTAGTGTGAATAATATTACCTTGTGTTGCAGAGCAGTGGCGGCTGATGGACTAGAAAGGGAAGCCATGGATGGGATGGAAGGGAAGCGAGAAGGAGTGATCTGGATTTTGTTTAATTGTTTGAAAGGTCCAAAGCCCAGACAACATCACCCGATAACTTGAGGTGGTAACCACTTGCTGGCTAATTTTTCTGCACCACAAATTTTCACGAATAAGCCACCACAACAAAAATGGTTTTCACACGATATCAACTTTTATGAGTAATCACAGAAGTTATCTAGGTTTCCTCCTACAAGGCATAAACATATTATCCCTTCAAACACCTTTTATGAGTAATTACAGGAAAAAAAAAAAAAAAAGTCTCTAGTTTACCTTGAGAATAATCGCAGAGAGGTTTTCTATTAGTTATTTAGTTCTGTTCTTTAAATTGTTATTCAGTTTTTCGACCCATAACCTCTTTTACAAAATAAAATTGTTATTAGTCGAGGTTATTTTTAAAATATTTAATTTTTTTAAATATTTTATTTGCAGCATTTTTTTAATAAAATTTAAAACAATTAAAATAAATATTTAATTATTATTGAATATAATTAATTTAAGAAAATTATATAAAAAAATTAAAATTAAAATAAATATTTTATTATTATTGAATATTTATGTGCAATTTAAAAAAAAATACTTTACATATTAGATTCATATACAATAATTTATAAAATAATGACAATAAAAATGTCAAATCTAATTTTAAAATCATGTCATAGTTGGATATTTTAAAATGTTCATTTTAATATTTTTTATAATAAAATTTTATTCTAAAATATAAAAATAAAACAATATAATAAAAAAATATATATGGAAAGCTAAATAAGCTCCGGTGCCTAGCCCATAAAAGAAGCCTAGATACACTTTGGCTTAAAAAAAAAAAAAGCATGCACTTCTTTCTTTTAAACTTAAATCAACTTGGATAAATAATGTATTATTCACCACAATAATTTTTGGGCATTTATGATGGTCCAAAAGAGAATTCTAATGTATTTGGACTCTAAAATCAAAATTTTAACTTATTTTTATCTAAAATATCTAAAAATTATTATAGGAAACTCAACAAGGTCAAATCTATTTTTACCAAATCCTAAATCAATTTTCTAATTAATCTAAAAACTCCAAATTAAACTGAATAAAAATATTTCTAGTCCCAAATCTATTTTTTCAGCATGATTAAAAGCCCGAATCACTTACATTGAACCATCCATTAAAGTTGACCTCATTGATAGCAAGATCATTTTTATATGGTTAAAAGGTGACTGAACAAAATCTATCTTTCATCTCTCAATATTTAGGGACTAAAACGTAAAAAAAATAAAGTCTTATGACTAAAATATAAGAATTTAAAACTACATGGATCAAATATAAAAAATTAAAAATTTCAAGTACCAAAGTTTATTTTTCTACATCTCATGAATGTTAAAAATTTACATTGCGGATTTACAATGCAATCGCTAATACATCTATGTCCGTGTTAAATTAGCTAGCAAAATAAATGTGCTAGCTCTTTTAGTTTTTTTCTTGTATAATATTTCAATCAATAATGTTAATGATTTTTTTTACCAAATAACTAGTGATCCTAATTCTCTCTCTTCCATATTAATTTTGAACTTAGAGTGTGTTTGTTTTTATTTTTTTTTAATTGAATTTTTTTCTTATGCTTCAAATTAGTTTTTCTTAATGATTTTGGATTATTTTGATGTATTGATGTCAAAAATAAATTTTAAAAAATATGTTGATATATTTCCAAGCAAAAAGTACTTTAAAAATCAATTGTTACTACAATACTAAATACTATCTTATTGTATCACCTGCCTCGGAGAACCCATCCGGTTAAAAATCCAATATATTTAAGGAGAGCAATTTTACTTAATATATTATGTATTTGACATCATCAAACCTAGTTAAGTCTGATTTTTATCTAGTTTGACCAAAGTTAAGATAGGTTGGATACAAATTTAATTCGTTGTCATTTAAGAGCATGTTTATTTGTGTGGTTAAACCATACTTTTAAAAAAAAATTGAATTTTGTTTAGCTTTAAATTAATTTTTTTTATCATTTTGATTTGCTGGTGTCAAAAATTAAAAAAAAATATTATTTTAATATATTTTCAAGTAAAAAACACTTTAAAAAATAACATTTATCACATTTTTAAACAAGCAACTGCATCTGAAAAGTTCACCCATCTCATCATTTAACCTATATTTGACTGGTATTAATTTTCTTCTTCTTTATATAGATAGTTATTATAAACCTTATAAAACGAACCTAACTATTCCACATTCCCTTACTAACAAAATCTTACTTTATATATAAAAGTAATAATTATTTTCTTTAATTATTTTAATACATATAATAATTATTATTACAATATTATATTTCAGAACTTGTAAAAATAAGTTTATAAATTTACTTTGTAATTGAAGTTTAATTTATAATTATGAATGTATGACAATAGTATATTTATTAAAAATATGTAAAATTAGTGTATTAGTAAAGTATTTATATATTGTATTTCTATATGAAATACTAAATGTTATATGATGTAATTTTAAGTGATTGATATATTCTTTTTAGATATATAATAAGCAAATTATCCAACATTATATTCATAAACATAAAAGATATACAAAATGATTTATATATACAATTTTATTAATAATTAGTGATATACTATTTATTATAGATAATTAATATACTTAAGATATAATTTTAATTTTCTAATCACATATAGGTGTTCCATTAATAATGTCAAAAAATACAAATAAACACACTAAGAACATATAACACAATAACCAACGATATAATTTAAGTGATTAAAGTAAAGAGAAAAGGGAAGAGAGATTTCAAATGTAATGTTTTTATATTTTCCTTAATCTAAAAATAAATAAATAATATGACAATCTTGTGTTATGTGATGAATATTAGTAGAATTCAATAATAGATGTAGATTATTTAAGATTGTGGTAATCATTAGAAAATGTTCAAGATAATTGGACTGTGTACTAGAAAATGATTAATATGAAAATTAATGATTTCGATCACTCGACAATGTTACCAAATGGGAAAATGTTGCTGGATTTTTAGTAAAATATCAAAAACAAAATCATAGCAATCTCTATATCAAATGTACATTTAATCCCAGAAAATTGAGTTGTTACATGGTTGTTCTTCATAGAATGAGGGCTTGATGTGTTAGGGACCACTTCAATATTAAACTTGTATTACCTCACAAATACTTCAATAAGAGCTCTTAATTTCTTGATCTTTATCTCATTTAGAACAATAAACCAACTTAAAACGACTCTATCGAGACTATCTACAAAGAAATGAATCAAAAGTTTTAAACTTCATCATTGCCAACCTCTACCATCTTGTTTACGTAGATTCTCAAGTGTGTCATTGAACATTGAATTCCCATGAACTTGGTAAACTCCAGTATATAAATTTTTTTAGGATAACAATATTAGAGACCAAGCATCTGTCGAGTGGCAAGAGAGGGTCAGACATGCCTATTCCCTTGATCTCTCTAAGACATTCTTCAATAGTCGGTTAGCTTTTTATAGTCCGATTCTATCATTTTCTTCCCATTAGGAATTTCTATGACAGTGAGATCAATCACAGGTGCATTATGTGGTTACGGTAGCACTACATTGGGATATGGTGCTTTAAAAGAACATCTCGAACATGCCCTTATACATTCCGAAAACAATAACGTTAACAACATTACTAGCATTGGTTATTTCAGTAGATGGTGGGAAGAAAGTTGGCACATGTCATATCATGAGAAGTGGATGCAGGAATAACAACAGGAGCAACCTATCCACCCTCTTGTTGGAAAGACCTCCATCAGAGAAATAAAGCTTGTATGCTTCACTCAAGCACAATAGAAAGCCTTGTGATCTCACTTTTTAGAGCATCTAGTTTTGCTCAAGTAAGGCTCTCTCTTTATTCTTTGTTTTTTTTAACTGGGTGTTGTAGATTCAAGGATGAAGTGTGATCATAACAGAGTAACCTACATTTCCAGGAAGAAAAATATAGCAACAGCACACGGAACATAAATAAATGGTTCAAGTAATAATAAACTAAAGGTATGAGATTGGATATGGATTTGGCCTTCTTGAGAAATGGTGATGGAAAGTTCAGTTCTTGACTTACTGCTATTAGAATTACATGAGGTTAGTTTAGTAATGAGATACTTGTTGCAATGTCACGATCGCACAAATTAATTACCCTAGCTTCAAACACAACACACAAGATAGTATAGAGCAAGCAAGGGGTCGATCCCACGAGGAGATTTCAGTTACATTTTTATGCTAAATGATATGAAATTTGGGGGAGGGTTTGGACGTTATCTAGGCTAGAGCAAAAGAAAACAGAAAACTATCAAACAAAATTTAATAAAATCAGAAAATTTGATTGCAAGCACACATCCACCTCCAGAAATCAAAATTGATCATGGAAACGAAACATTAATTTATATTCTGAATATTTATCTCTTTTTAACATTGGTTAGTTAACAAATCCTTCGTATAACTAACCCTAACCATCAAGCAACCATAGTGTCCGCACTAGTAATTTAATTCAATGGCAGCCTTAAGAACTAGATAAGTTGATTAATAAAGAAAACATAACTATCTGCAGTCTATATTTGATTTGATTGAATGTTCTCCCTAAGATTAATAACGTAGATCTGCCACAATTATTAAACTCAGTTGCTTCACAAGTTCATATACCAAAACTCCGGTTTTGATATCAAACTTAGCAATAGATTGTCTACAATAATAACTTAGAGTCTGCTCTAGCAATTAAAATAAACAATCATAGGAAAAATAAGCATAGGAGAACAAACATATTCATCATATA